>ERZ1023288.10-NODE-10-length-136480-cov-43.235837_pt1 | contig 136480 bp, 145 predicted proteins | sample MGYA00380468_ERZ1023288 | MGnify/ENA primary metagenome ERZ1023288 (study PRJEB33173, sample SAMEA4830366) | metagenome | study: EMG produced TPA metagenomics assembly of the PRJEB25223 data set... | reverse complement strand
GCTTTCTTTGCTCTTCGTAGGAAATTCCGTCTTGTTTTAAAGTTTAACGGCTATACTTTTTCAATTCTTTGACTATAGAGCCTGTTAAAAACTGTCCTCGTCCCAGTCGTGATTTGCTCCTGCGATGCTTTGCGCAGGGCTTAAATCGCTAAGGTCGATTTGCCTGAGTTTGTTTGCCGTCATGGGGAAGTGTTGGTGCGAGGTCAGGAGGATGGCGCCGCCTTTGTCGATGTGGTTTTCACAATGTGCGGCGAGTACGGCGGCAGTTTTGATATCCAGTGCGGTCAGGGGTTCGTCCAGCAGCCATAATGCGGGGCTAGGCAGCCATAAACGGGCGAGTTGTACGCGGCGCTGCTGCCCTGCAGAGAGGTGGCGGGCTTGGCGTTGAGCAAGATGTGCGATGCCCATTTGTGCTAGGGCTTGAGGGATGGCGGCATGAGCTGCTGTTTTGTTCATGCCGTGATAGAGGCGTGCTGCCATATAGAGGTTTTCAGTGACACTGAGCAGCCCTTTGATGCCGGCGCGGTGTCCTAAATAGAGTAGTTCGCTATGGCGGATAATGTTGCCGGCGCTAATTGGTAACAGTCCCGCGAGGGCTTGCAGCAGGGTGGTTTTGCCGCTGCCGTTTTCGCCAATCAGATGAATGGCTTGCCCTGCCGGAATATCCAACGAGGCTTGGCGGATGATGAGATGCTGGCCGCGTAAGATGCTGATGTTTTCTGCACTGATGAGTGAGGTCATGGCTTGAAGTGCAGTTCGATGCGGCGGCTGTCGTCTGCCGCTGTTTCCAAAAGATAGACGGCATTGTCGCCGACGGTACCCGAGGGGCTGAGCAGGGCGCGGATGACCAGTTGCGGATATTCGCTCAGCGAGGCGCCTGCCATGCTGTCGGCATCGCTGATGTTGATGTCTTGCGCGGCTTGCGGCGGGAGCATTTTTACCGCTAAGGGCATTTTCTGTCCTGCCGGCGCGATGATGAGGAATAATCGGGCGGTGGCAGGCAGTTGCGCTAGGATTTCGGGCGCAATGCTGACGCTGACCGCATAGCTCTTATTTACGCTGGCGTTTGCTTGGTTTTGAGTGTGAGGATTATCGCCGCTGATGTTCTGCTCTTGGCTTGCGCTGCCAGAGTCTAGCTGTTGTCGGGCTTTGTCTGCCGCTTGGCGTATGGCAGGGTAAAGCGGGTCGTCTTGGGGAAGGAGTGTCAGCAATTGCTGCCATAGGAGCAGGGCTTTGTCCATTTGCTGATGCTGCTGATAGGCGGAGGCTAGAAAGAGCAGGGCGAGGCTGTTATCCGGCTCGACGGCGAGCAGTTTGTGCAGTTTCTGCATCACTTCCGGCGCCGGCGGCTGCTCGGGATTGGCAAGGGTTTTGGCTTGCGCCCATGCCAAGATATGGTTGGTGGCATCGGGTTGCAGATGGTCGATGCGATCATAGACCGGCGCGGCGAGTTCAAACAGTCCTAATTCGCTGTAGCAATGTCCTAGGGCGTCCAGCTGAATGATGTCGCTGCGATCCAGTTGGCGTTGCAGAGCTTGGCAATAGACAAGCAGCGGGGTGTGGCGGCTGCCTGCGGGGAAAAAGCCGGAGCTGTTGACCCGTTGGTTGATGTTTTGTCTAAAGGCGGCTTGATCGAGCAGGTTTTTGCCATAGATTTTATGTTGGGCGATTTCTGCGCCGATGCTGCGATATAACCCCTGCCAGCGCTGCATTTCCGCGCCGCCGCGCAGCTGCCATGCCATGATGGCAAGGCAAAAGCATGCCGGCACCAGCAGATACATGATGCCGGAGAGTTTGCCTTGCGCGCCGCCATTGTCTTTGCCGAGCAGGACGGCGAGTTCTTGGTAGAGACGGTAATCTCTTTCGCTTTGTCCTTGCGGATCTTTATCGGCATCGCTGTGTTCTTGGTATTGGGCGATGAGGCGGCGGGCTTCTTCTTCGCGCGCGATAATCGGCGCCGGGCGTCCACCCAGTAGGTAGATGAGGCTGGCGATGGTCAGCAGTATGAGCAGGTAAATCATGAGCCCACCTTGCCGTATTGCTTGAGCCATGCCTGTAATTGCGCTTCTTGTTCGGGATTGAGGCGCTGCTGTTTATATTGTCGGCTGTGGCGGATAAAGAGCCAGAAGCCGAGGGCAAAGAGCATGAATGTGATAGGTGCAAACCACAGAACGACGGTGTTTTTTTGCAGGCGCGGCGCATAAGTAATGAAATCGCCGTAGCGTTCTACCAGATAATCCGTGATTTCATCGCCGTTTTTGCCGGCTTTGATTTGCTCGGCGATGAGGTCGCGCAATTGTTTGGCAAGCGGGGCATTGGATTCGGCGATGTCTTGGTTTTGACAGGTGGGGCAGCGGATGACGCGCACCATTTCCTGATAAAGGGCTTTTTCTTCCTGCGTGTTGAATTGGCTGCCGCTGTCAATGGCTTGCGCATGGCTGACATGGATGCCGAAGCTGAGTGCGAGTATGCAAATAAGGCGTTTCATAACTGCCAAAATCCCTGTGATTGTAAAACGTCGGCAATTTCTTGACGGCGCGGTCGGCTGAAAAAGTCGCGCATTTGCGTCGTCCATTGCTGGTTTTTTTGTCCGCGTGCGCGGGCGGCATAATAGGCTTGTACTTGCGCGTCGTAATCGGCGAGATGTCGGGCGCGTTCGCGGCTGTCGTAGCGGTTTTGATGATAAATTTCTGCCATCGGCAGGCGCGGTTTTTGTTCGCTGTCGGCATCAGCGGCGGGATAGCCCAGAGCGATGCCGAATAGAGGGAAGGTAAAGCGCGGTAATTCTAATAAGCGAATGATTTCTGCGACTTGATTGCGTAATGAACCGAGATAGCAGCAGCCGATGCCCAGACTTTCCGCAGCGATGCAGAGGTTTTGCGCCGCAAGGCTGGCATCAATGGCGGCAACCAGTAGATTTTCGGTGCTGCCGAGGTATTGTTTATCTTCCAGTAACTCGGCATGGCGGTTGAAATCGGCAATAAAGACGAGTAAACGGGCGTTGTTCAAGGCATGGGCTTGTCCGGAGATAGCGGCAAGGGCTTGTTTGAGCGCGGGGTCTGTGATGCCGATAATGCTGTAGGCTTGCACATAGTGTGAGGTGGGCGCGGCTTGTGCGCCGGCAATCAGGCGCTGCAGGGTTTCTTCTGCAATGCTTTGCCCGCTGAATTGGCGCACGCTGTGATGAGAAAGAAGTAAGTCGATAGTATTCATAGTCTTATTTGTTGAGCAATGGGAGGAATTGCTGTTGCCAAATGTCGGCGTTTAAGGGGCCGGCATAGCGGTACAAGATGCTGCCGTCCGCGCCGATTAAGAAGGTTTCGGGCGCGCCGTAAACGCCTAGATCGATAATGGTCGTGCCGCTAATATCGGTCAGGGTTTGCTGATAGGGATTGCCCAGTTCTTGTAAAAAACGTTGGGCATCCGCCTGTTCATTAGGATTATTTGCCGGCCAATTGAGTCCGACGATGGGAATGGTTTTGCTTAGTTGCAAGAGATAGGGATGCTCGGTGTAACAGGCGGGACACCAGCTGCCCCATACGTTGAGCAGATAGGGCGGCAGCGGCATGTCGGCAAGACTGCGCATTTCGCCGCTGAACAAATCGGGCAGTTCTAATTTGATTTGCTGCGTGCTGTTGATGTTTTTGCCGACGGCGGTATTTTCCAAGCTGCGCGGGTCTTTGCTCAGTCCTTTGACAAAGAAAAAGAGCAGCCCCGCAAAAGCGCCCAATAAAATGACGGCAAGTAGAATTTGTTTGTTTTTCATGCGATATCCTCTTTGAGGCGGCTACGGTAGGCGCGGTCGAAAGCGGCGAAGATGCCGCCTAATGCCATGATTAAGGAACCGATCCATACCCAGCTGATAAGGGGTTTGTATTGCACGCGCACCGCCCATGTGTTCGCGCCGATTTCTTCGCCCATCGCGATGTATACATCATGACTGGGGGTAACGAGGCGGTCGGATTCGGTCATCGGCATGGTTGAGGAGAAATAATTGCGTTTGGCAGGCAGAAGCAGGGCGGCAAATTGCGCGTCGCTGTCTTTTTGCAGCAAAAAGCGTCCTTGCACGGAGCGGTAGTTTGCACCGCTGTAGCTTTGCAGTCCTGTGAGCGTGATACGGTAATCGTGCATCTGAATGCTGTCGCCTTCTTTGATGCTGATATCGCGTTCTTCATCATAAAGAGAAGCGCCGGTAATGCCGAAAATCATCACGATTAAACCCGCGTGAGCCAGCAGCATGCCGGCAATGGCACCGCGCGGTTTCAGGGCTTTGCTGCCTTGCTGCTTAATCCGCTCGAGGTAATCAATCAATACCGCCGCTAAAGCAAAGGCGCTTAAAAAGACGCTGAGAGCGGCGGTGTGTTGCCAATGCGGCAGCAGCCATTTCATGCAGATTGCGGTTAATACGGCGGCGAAAACAAGGGCAATGCCAAGATGCGGCTTGAGGCGCTGTAGGCGGTCGCGCTTCCAGCGCAGGAGCGGATAAAAGCCCATTAAAAAGAGCATCAGCAGCGCCAGCGGCACGGTAAAGCGGTTGAAATAGGGCGCGCCGACCGAGATTTTGCCTAGTGAGAGTACGTCTGCCACTAAGGGATAAAGGGTACCGACAAAGACGACCAAGCATAATCCCGAGAGCAGCCAATTATTGATGAGCAGTCCCGTTTCTTTGGAAAAGATGGCGTAATCGCCGCTATGGCTGATGGTATTGGCGCGCATAATCAATAGGATAAGTGCCGGTAGGCTGATGGCAATCAAGAGGGCGAGAATAAAGATGCCGCGCGTGGCATCACTGGCAAAGGCATGGACGGACGTCAGCACGCCGGAGCGGACTAGGAAGGTGCCGATCAGACATAAAGAGAAGGTCGAAATGGCAAGCAGCGCCGTCCAAATGCGGAACAGGCTGCGTTTTTCCGAGGCGATTAAGCTGTGAATCAGGGCAGTGCCGAGCAGCCAAGGCATCAATGAGGCGTTTTCTACAGGATCCCAAAACCACCAGCCGCCCCAGCCAAGTTCGTAATATGCCCAATAGCTGCCGAGGCTGATGCCCAATGTCAGACTCAGCCATGCCCAGAGTGTCCACGGACGGGCGCGGCGCAGCCATAAACTGTCCAAACGTCCCTGCCATAAGCCGGCAAGTACAAAGGCAAATGCCACGGCAAAGCCGACATAGCCGGCATAGAGCAGAGGCGGATGGAAGATGAGTCCGGGGTCTTGCAGGAGGGGATTGAGATCGCGTCCGTCAAAGGGCGCAAAATCATAACGCGCAAAGGGGTTGGAGGTCAGCAATATAAAGAGATAAAAGCCTAGGGCGATATAGGAGAGTATGCCCAATACGCGAGTGCGGAAACCGGCAGGCAGGCTGCGGCTGAAGATGGCGACGCAGTATGTCCATAAATTGAGTATCCAAATCCAAAGCAGTAAGGAGCCTTCGTGTCCGCCCCAAATCGCGGTGATGCGGTAATACCAAGGCAGGAGGCTGTTACTGTGATTGGCGACGTATTGCAGGGAAAAATCATTGTCGTAAAAGGCGATGCCTAAGCTCAACATGCTGAAGCTGCATAAATAAAACTGCAATTTGCTCGCTTGCAAGACTAGCTGTGTGCTGCGGAGTTTGTCTGCGGCGAATAAGGCGCTGACGACGGCAATCGCGGCAACCGGCGCAGCTAAGATAAGCGCGTAATGTCCGAATTCTCCCCAGTCGATCAAGGTGCACTTCCTTGCTGGCTTTTGTGTTGGTAGCCGCTTTTTTCCATATCCGTTTTGACTTCGGGCGGCATATAGTTTTCATCGTGTTTGGCTAAAATTTCGGTGGCGCGGAATTCGCCGTCGCTGCCGAGTGTACCGCGGGCGATAACGCCTTGTCCTTCGCGGAATAAATCAGGCAGGATGCCGCTGTAGCGAATCGGCAGTTCGGGATGACGAAAATCGGTAATGCGGAAAGAGATGTTCAAGGTTTCGCCTTCGCGTTGCAGACTGCCCGCCGCTACCATGCCGCCGACACGGATGCCCGCTTGGTCTTTAGGCGCTTCGCCGGCGGCGATTTGCTCTAATGAATAGTAATGGTTTAAATCGCTGCCCATGGCATAAATCATCAGTCCGATGGCGATGGCGCAGACGGAAAAAATCCCCGTAACAAGGTATAGACGTTTCTTTTTGACCGGTTTCATGATGATGTATCTGCCTCTTTTTTGAGCGCGGCAAGCTGTGCTTGCAGGCGTTTATAACGGATATGGGTGATGAGATGAATAGCGATTAATCCCGTTAGTACAAGGGCGTAAGCCGTCCATACATAAGCGCCGTGCTTGCCCATCTGTAAAAATTCTGCGAAATTGGCAAATGCCATTAGACCTCCAATAAACGCTTAATCCGCGTTTTTAAAATTTGATTCTGCATTTCCCGAATCACATAAGCGAAAAAGAGCATATAAAACGCTGCCAGACAAATCAGCAGCGGATACAGCATGCTACTGCTGATTGAGGGAGTGGAAGCTTTGAATAAGGTTGCGCCCTGATGCAGGGAATTCCACCAAATTACGGAATAGTGAATAATCGGAATATTGATGACGCCGACAATGGCGAGAATGGCGCTTAGGCGATCGGCTTGATCGCGATTGTCAATGCTCATTTGCAGGCTCATGTAGGCAATATAGATAAAGAGCAGAATCAATTCGGAGGTCAGGCGGGCATCCCAAGTCCAATAGGTGCCCCAAGTAGGTTTGCCCCAAATTGCGCCGGTTAATAAGGCAAGCGCGGTGACTAATGCGCCGAAAGGCGCAGCGGCACGGGCGAAAATCGCTGCCAAGCGCATGCGCCAGACAAAATACACAAAAGAAGCGACCGCCATCATGAGATAAATCGACATCGACAAAGCGGCACTCGGCACATGGATGTAGATGATGCGGAAAGAGTTTTTCTGCTGGTAATCCATCGGCGCAAATGCCAAGCCCCAAATGATGCCGACTGTCAGCAGTAGCCAAGCCAAGGGGCTGAGCCAAGGCAGGATATTACCGCTTAAGCGGTCAAAACCTGCCGGACTGTTCCATTGATGCGCCCATTTTTCCAGACGTTTCCAAAAATTCATGATGATAATGCCATTATTAAAATTTAAGGGCTATTATAGCCTCGAGCTAAGTAAAAAAACCGCCGGCAAATGAATGAAATGGCATTTGCCTAAAAAAGTTCTAGCTTTCTTTTGCATAAAGCGGATGCAATTGTCGCATCAAGGACTGCATGGCTTGACCGCGATGGCTAAGGGCATTTTTCTCTTCGGGGCTTAACTGCGCGCTGGAGCAGTTCATGCCTTGCGGGATAAATAGCGGGTCATAGCCAAAGCCGTTTGCGCCGCTGACAGAGTGCGCAATGCTGCCTTGCCAGATGCCCTGCGCGATAATCGGCAAAGGGTCGTCGGCATGGCGCAGATAAGCAATGATGCAGACGAAATAGGCTTCGCGCGCTGCGCTATCTGCAAGTTCTGCAAGCAGTTTGGCATTATTGGCGGCATCATCGCCGTGGCGGCCTGCATAACGGGCGGAATAGACGCCGGGCGCGCCGCCCAATGCAGGAACGACTAAGCCCGAATCGTCTGCCAAAGCTGCTTTGCCGCCGGCTTTGGCGGCATGACGCGCTTTAATCACGGCGTTTTCGACAAAGGTGTCGGCATTTTCTTCCGCTTCGCCGATGCCTAATGTGCCTTGGGCGATAATGTTTAGATTTAAGCCTGAAAACAGGGCATTGAACTCGGCGATTTTGCCGGCATTATTGCTGGCTAAGACGATATCGCTCATACGCCCAATCCTAAGACGCGACGCTGCTCCTCCATGATTCCCCGAATGCCTTTTTCCGCCAAATCGAGCATTTGATTCATTTCTTCACGGCGGAAAGCATGTCCTTCGGCAGTGCCTTGTATTTCGATGAAAGCACCGGCATCGTTCATGACGATATTCATATCGGTTTCCGCTTCGCTGTCTTCGGCGTATTCCAAATCCAGCACGGGGCTGCCACTGTAAATGCCTACCGATACCGCCGCCAATTGTCCGTGCAGGGGATTGTTTTTCAATTTGCCTTGCGCCATTAATTTGCGGATGGCTGTCGCCATAGCGACAAAGCCGCCGCTAATGGCGGCGGTACGCGTGCCGCCGTCGGCTTGCAAGACATCGCAGTCGATAGTGATGCAATGTTCGCCTAGAGCTTGTAAATCGACAACGGCGCGCAAAGCCCGTCCGATGAGACGCTGAATTTCTACCGTGCGCCCTTGCTGCTTGCCGCGGGCGGATTCGCGTGCCGTGCGTTCGTGCGTGGCGCGTGGCAGCATGCTGTATTCCGCCGTGACCCAGCCTTGATTTTTGCCGCGCAGAAAGGGCGGTACTTTGTCTTCGACGGTAGCGGTGCAGAGTACTTTCGTCTTGCCAATGCTGATGAGGGCGGAGCCTTCCGCATAGCAGTTCACATCACATTCAATATTGAGCGGGCGCATTTGATCCGCAAGACGATGACTGGGGCGCATAATTATCCTTATCTATAAAAGTTTGAAATAAAAACGCGGCATTTTAGCAAAAAAAGCGGCGGTAAAAGCAATGAAATTGCCTGCAAAAACGTGTACAGTGGGCTTTTTGCAGCTAAGACCAAAGGATTATGTCGTGAGAATGAGTATGACCGCATTTGCGGGGAGCGAAGGAAGTTTTGCGGATTTTTCTTACTCGATTGAAATTAAAACGGTGAATCATCGTTTTTTGGAAGTGCAGGTCAAATTGCCCGAGGGAATGCGCAGCATTGAAAACATTATCCGCCAAAAATTTCAGCAAGCCCTGTATCGCGGCAAAGTGGATATTTGGATTGGCGTGAAGCGGTTGCAGGCCGGTCGGGAAGTGAGCTTGAACCCGGCGATTATGAAACGCTGGCTATTGGCTTTCTCCGACAGCGGCGTGATGCAGTCGCTAGGCAAACCTGATTGGCAGACGATGCTGAATTTGCCCGGCGTATTGGTCGAATCGGCGGTTGACCAAGAGGGGCTGAATCAGGCGGTTTTGGAATCTTTAGATACCGCGATTGCCAATTTATTGGAGATGCGCGAGCGCGAAGGCGAGCAAATCAAGCAGGTATTATTAGAGCAATTGGAGCAGATTGAACAGCAGATGCAGACAATTGATGCCGCAGTACCGCAGATTGAACGGCAGCGCCGCGAGCAATTGCAGGAGAAAATCGCCGCTTTGCAGATGGAAATAAATCAAGACCGGCTTGAGCAAGAGATTGTTTTTATGCTGAATAAAAGCGATATACGGGAAGAAATCGACCGCATTCGCTTTCATATTCAGGAAGCGCGGAAAAGTTTGAACGAGCAAAGCGCCATCGGGCGCAAAATGGATTTTCTTATGCAGGAATTTAACCGCGAAGCCAATACGCTTAGCGCCAAAGCCGGCGACAATCTATTGAGCAAAGCGGCGGTGGATTTGAAAGTGATTATCGAACAAATGCGCGAACAAGTGCAGAATTTGGAGTAAGTTCATAAGTATAAATCTGCCTAAAGTTCATATTTTTTGTTCTTAGATTCAAGTTTGAAGTACGGCATTTAGTACATGTTTGTTTTTTGAGCTGCGTCTTTATTAGTTGGTCTTGTTTAGTCCTACTTTTAGGAGCGATCATTTAAGAGCAGCTACAAACGCAGGCAGATACCTGTTGCTAGTTATTATTAGGTTCTGTTGAACATTCATATCTTAATCCATTGATAAGCAAAGGCTAGAACCACATTATTTTCAAAGTTTCTTTTTAGCTTATCAAAGCGTGTGGCAATCGCTCGATAATCTTTAATTTTGCAAAAAGCGTTTTCGACTAAATGCCGAAACTTATATAAATACCAGTCCATATGGTCATTGGATTGCTTACTATAGTCGGAGAAGTGAAAAAGTAGTACAAGGCGGCGAGCCGCAGACAGTACAGATAGTACGGCAAGGCGAGCCAACGCCGTAATACTTTTTCAATTCTTCGACTATATTTGATTTTCGTGGAATGTTTGCATGCGTTTTTTTTCTTCAACATACGCACGAAAATCCTGTGAATCATAGCCTTTATCAGTACTTAGCATGACAACATTGCTTAAATCAACCTTATCTACCAAGTCTTTTGCCATTTTGATGTCATGGATTGTGCTATCAGTGATGATAAAGGTAATTGGATTACCATGAGCATCAACGGCTAAATGTATTTTAGTTGTATTACCCCCATGACTTTTAGCAATCGCTTGGTCTTTAGAGTTTGCTCCACTGCTATGTTGATGGGCTTTGATGTAGCTACCATCAATAAAGACCCATTCCATGTCTGGTTGGTTTATTACTTTGTTAAACAGTAAAATGAGCTTGTTATTGGCTGACCAACGGTTGAAGGCTTTGTAAACTGTATTGTGTTTCCCAAAATATTTGGGTAGGTCTCGTCATGGTAAGCCTACTCGCATTCGATACAATACACCTTCTACAGTCTTTCGTAAGTTGGGTTTGTCATACAATCCAATTTCAAGTGAAATGGGTTTAAGTCTTTTATATTGCTTATCATTTAGCGCTTATCATTTAGCATGAGTCTGGGCTTAGTCATAGCGAGTAGTTCTCTTTTTGGCTCAGAGCTTAAAGTGTACTATCTCGCTATCTTTTTGACAAAATTTTCTTTCTCAATGTTCAACACGCCCTAAAGAACGTAGAAGGAACGTTCTTGCTCTTGGCTAAGCCTAAAAAAATCAAAAAAGAAAACAGTTCGTAGAAGAAAGATTAACAATCTTGTTTTTAACAACACCTTAAACCAAAAAATCAGTCAAGAAAAAAGCCGCAAAATCGAACAGAATTTGCGGCGCAGAAAAAGGCTTAAATTTGGGCGCATATAGCGCCCTCTCGTTGATAGGGCTAGGGAAATTATTGCCTGCTGTCTTTTGTGATGTCTATGCCGTGTTTTGACAGCAAATAGCGGCGGTGCCGTGAGTAGGTCTCGGCGCTTGTAATGTATTTGCTTGAGATGCCCAAACGCCATAGCAAATAGGTTGCTGCGTATGCCATGAGGCATACGCAGCAACATCAGGATTTCGTTTTTCGATAGCTGCATGTCTGCTCCTTGTTGGGAGCAGGGCATTTATCAGATTATAACCAATCCGTCAAGTATTCTTTTGGCGCGCGCGAAGTGCAAGCTAAAAGTCGGGTATAGTAGTACCTGACTTTGTACCATTTTTGGTACTAATCTAACAAGTCTGTAATGTTTATCTGATTTTGGCAGCAGTCTCACTCGAAACACCGCCTATGAGGAGCGCAGGTCTTTTAATCCCATGACTAACTATGTGCCGCGTATTGAGGCGATGCCCGAAACCGCACCAGCTTATGATGAATTGCGTAAGCCCGTTGATTTTCCGCGCCCTCAATGCGTGTCCTCAAAACGCAGCTGTGTTTGCTATACGCAGCAAGGCACGCTGATACGAGATTATCCTGAAAGTGTCTGCCGCGCTTATGTCAAAGAGAGCTATTTTGATGCGACTAAGCCAAGAAATAATAAAGCACAACAAGAGAATAAGACTTAAGCTATAATTGCTTTGCCGTGTCGGTGATACGGTTATATTTCAATTAACTTAAGGAAGTTACTATGGAAAACGAACGTAGAGAACGTTTAGAGCGTTTAGAAATTAATACGCGAATTGATAAAATGCTGTTGGAAAGCGAAGAAATCAGTAATCGCATTAAAATCATGGCGCTAGAATCACAAAAATTGAGTTTAACGAACAGGAAAATATTCTTAGAGACAATATTTTATCCTTTTGTCGTTATTGGCAGCTTAGCCGGATTGATTACCTTTTTAATTAGTTATTTCTTTAAATAGGAGAAGAGGGCTAAGCCCTCTTTTTTTTTGCATGAACCCTAAAAATCTGCCCTTGAATTTGAATGTCGATTATCTGCATGGTTTGATTAATGAAATCGCCTTACCTAAAGCCGAAATTGCCAGAACCCTGCAAATATCTGCAAGAGAATTGCGCAGATATCTAGCGCATACCGAAAGCAGCTCTTATAAACCCATGCCCTATAGCGTCTTCTATACCCTGAGTGTCTGGGCAGCTTACTGCCGATACGAAAGGAAAAAATAGGCGGGTTTATTTGATAACGTATAAATTAACCAAAATATAAACAATCAATTCAATATTTTTATTTTCAACCTGTTTAATTTATTAAAGAGCATTTAATTGATTAAAATACATAAAAATAAAAGTCAAGTTAAATTTTATTAATATTTTTGCTTATTGAAAAATCTTTTAAACGCTGTTAGAAGCCTGTTAAATCAATCTTTCCTTAAGTTTTAAGCCTCGGGGGGCGGTGAAGCCCACGCCAGCCCGAAGGGCGTCGGCATATTAAGGGAGGTAGCCGTCAGGCGTCGCCGACCGAAGCGCTGCGAAGCAGCTCCCTGCCGATTGAATAGTCACCAATGGTGGCAGCGCCGCGAACGTTTAGACGCCACCCAAAGGTTGCACGCCCTTAGTCAGCCAAAAAAAACTCCAGATTACCGCTCGGCATGCACCGTGCGCAGTACGACGAAACCGGCGAAACGGATATTCGCAGAAGGAACGTTATGTTAAATTCAAAATATAAGACTTATATTGCCTGTTGATTTAGGATTTAGATTTGTATGATTTTTGCGATTTTTGTCATGAATTTACATAATTCATTGGACGAAATTATTCCGACCTACCGTAGTAACTCTGTATCAAAGTAGTAACTCTGTATAGTCAAAGAATTGAAAAAGTATTACAGCGTTGGCTCGCCTTGCTGTACGCTCTTGTACTGTCTGCGGCTCGCCGCCTTGTACTACTTTTTCACTTCTCCGACTATATCAAAAAGAAAGTTTACGCTTAAAGAAATGAAAAACTCTACAAATTTAGGGGCTGTTGACATACGTTGAATTAATGGCATGCTATTGATATGAACAGATTAATGCTAAGTGATGCCCAATGGGCTAAGATAGAGTCGCTTTGTGCCGGTAAAGTCACAGATGCCGGAAGAAGCGCAAAAGACAACCGATTGTTTATCGAAGCAGTGTTGTGGATTATTCGTACAGGCAGTCCCTGGCGTGATTTGCCTGAAGAATTCGGTAAGTGGAACAGCGTGTTCCAACGCTATCGCAGATGGGTCAAGGCTGAGCGCTTTGCCGTAATCTTTGAAGCACTGCGGGGAGATCCTGATATGGAATACGCTATGATTGACGGCACCATTGTTAAAGTCCACCGCCACGGACAAGGTGCAAAAGGGGGACTTCAAATCAGTTCATCGGTAAATCCAAAGGCGGCATGAGTACCAAAATCTTGGCCTTGGTCGACGCATTGGGCAATTTGGTTTCATTCACCCTATTACCTGGACAACGTCACGACATTGTCGGTGTCGAAGCGCCATAGTCAAAGAATTGAAAAAGTATTACGGCGTTGGCTCGCCTTGCCGTACTATCTGTACTGTCTGCGGCTCGCCGCCTTGTACTACTTTTTCACTTCTCCGACTATATGCCGACAAAGGTTACGACAGCAAAGAAAATCAGACTTTTTTAGAAAAGCACAAATTAAAAGACGGGATAATGCGTAAAGCCCATCGTAAGCAATCATTGAACCGAGATGATATTGAGCGCAATAAGGGATTATCAAAAGTTCGCTATCGTGTAGAGCAGAGCTTTGCCATTTTGCACCGACTGTTTAAATGCAAACGGGCAAGCTATTTTGGTTTGGAAAAAGTCAAAGGGCAAATGGTGTTGAAGGTGATGTGTTTGAATTTATTGAAAGCAGCCAACAAGTTAAGGCTAATTGCGCCTATTGCTGCCTGAAAAGGCGGCAAGCAGCCTGAAATGGGCTGTTTAATCAGGGGGGATGGATAAAATTTGGGCAGATGATGCCATTTTTGTTGAAAACCCCAAAACAACTTAGATGCTTTGGGGTTTTGCAAAGGTTTCAGATTGGCTGTTAGAGGAACTGAACGAAGGAGCTTGCCAAGCGGTGATTCCACCGACGAGCAAGCGAAAACTGCAACTTGCTTATGACCGGCATATGTACAAATGGCGTCATTTGGTAGAAAATGTTTTCTGTGATTTAAAGGAGTTTAAGAAGATAGCCATGCCTTCGGAGAAAACAGACAGCTCCTTTGCGGCAAACATTTACCTCGCTGCAACCATTCGGTTTAAATCATGTTTAATTCGATTTTTGCTCGCAGGCTCATCATGTCCATGCGCCAAGGCGGATCCCATTCCATATGCACTTCGCAATGCTCTACGCCGTCAACTCTTTCTACCGCTTCTTTGACCCAATCCGGCATGACGCCTGCCACAGGACAGCCCGGCGCGGTCAGGGTCATATGAATATCGGCTTGTCCGGTTTTTTTGTCGTATTGAATGTCGTATATCAGTCCTAATTCATAGATATCGACAGGAATTTCAGGGTCATAAACGCTTTTTAGCTCGGTGATGATGTCGCGCTCGAGCGGCGATAAGGCGGGGTCGTCAATATCTTTTTGAAAGGGGATTTGCTCAAATTCCATAATGCTTCCTGTTATTCGGTTTTGACGCTGTCTTGATGATGTAAGGCGGCGTCTAAGGTATGCCAAGCCAAGGTGGCGCATTTGACGCGCGAAGGATAGTCGCGTACCCCTGCCAAGACTTGTAGTTTGCCGAAATCCGCTGGAATCGGCTCTTGTGTGGTCGCTACCTGATGAAATTGGGCATAGAGTTGCTGAAATTCTTCTATGCTTTTGCCTTTTGCCATTTCCGTCATCAAAGAGGCGGAGGCTTTGGAGATGGCACAGCCGTCGCCGACAAAGCTCACATCCTGTATGACGTCGTTTTCCACCCGCACAAAGACTTTCAGATTATCACCGCATAGCGGATTATGTCCGGTCGCGGCATGGCTGTGCGGTTCTAGGACATGAAAATTGCGCGGTTTTTTACTGTGATCAAGAATGACTTCTTGATAAAGGGTTTTTAAATCATTCATGCGAATAAATCCTGAGTGGTTTTGACGGCTGCGACTAAACGTGCGATGTCCGCGCTGTCGTTATAGGCGGCAAATGAGGCACGGATAGTGGCGGGAATGCCGAAAAAGCGCATAATCGGTTCTGCGCAATGATGTCCGACACGTACGGCGAGGCCGCGGCTGTCCATAATTGTTCCCGCATCATGGGGATGAATGTCTTGCAGGGTAAAGGAAATGACCGCAGCTTTTTGTGCCGCTTGTCCGTAGATGCTTACACCGTTCAATTCGCTCAGTGCGGCTTCCGCTTCTATGCGCAGCTGTTCTTCATGCGCGGCGAGATTCGGTAAACCGATGTCTTGCAGCCATTCCAATGCCGCGCCCAAGCCGATGACTTCCACAATCGGTGGCGTGCCGGCTTCAAATTTCAGCGGCGGCGGTGCGTAAAGGGTTTTTTCAAAGCTCACGGATAAAATCATGTCGCCGCCGCCTTGATAGGGCGGCATGGCTTCTAAAAGTTCGTAGCGACCGTAGAGAACGCCGACGGCGGTCGGTCCGTAGAGTTTATGCCCTGAAAAAACATAGAAATCGCAGTCCAGCGCCTGCACGTCCACCGGCAGATGTGCAACCGCCTGCGCGCCGTCAACAATCGTGGTAATGCCGCGCGCTTTGGCTTTGGCGATGAGCGGCGCGATGGGGTTGATACTGCCCAATACGTTTGAGACGTGGCAGATAGAGAAAATTTTGACACCGTCTAAGTAGGTATCAAAGTCTTCTATAAGCAGTTCGCCTTTGTCGTTCATCGGCAAAACAAGCAATTCCGCACCGAAGCGGCGGCAGACGATTTGCCAAGGCACGATATTGGCATGATGCTCCATGGCGCTGATCAATACTTTGTCGCCTGCTTGCAGCAGTAGTTCGCCTAAAGAAGAGGCTAAGAGGTTCAGCGCCTCGGTCGTGCCTTTGGTAAAGACGATTTCTTGCGCGGATGCGGCATTAAGAAAGGCGGCGGTTTTTTCGCGCACGCGGTCATATTGCTGCGTCAGTTGCTGCGAAAGAAAATGCACACCGCGATGAATGTTGCTGTATTCATGCTGCAGACAATGCTGCATGGCTTCAATCACGCGCAGGGGTTTCTGCGTGCTGGCGGCATTGTCTAAATAGGTCAAGGGATGGCCGTGTATTTGACGGCTGAGAATGGGAAATTCGCCGGCTAAATCAGTCTTCATCGCCGCCTGTCCATGTTTGGCTAATCGCTTCATGCAAATTGGCAGCTAAGGCTCCATGCTCCACGACCACCGCTTCATGCAAGAAGCTGCTGATCAGCATCACTTGCGCGGTTTCTAGGTCAATACCGCGCGATTGCAGATAAAACAGCGATTCGGGGTCTAAAAAGCCGACTGTCGAGCCGTGCGCGCATTGCACGTCATCGGCATAAATTTCCAAACGCGGTACGGAATGCGATTTGGCTTCGTTCGAAAGCAGGATATAGCGGCTGTCTTGCTTGGCATCGGTTTGCTGTGCGCCGTGGGCGACATAAATCATGCCGTCGAAAATGCCGTTGGATTTGTCGCGCAAAGCACCGCGCACGACTTGATTGCTTTGGCTGCCTTCGCTCATATGGCGCACGTTCACATGATAATCGCCGACTTGCTCGCCGCTGAGCATCTGTATGCCGCCGAATAAAAATTCCGCCTCTGCGCCGTGAATCTCGGCTTGCACGTCCACTCGCGCCAATGCCGCGCCGCTTTGCACCGCATTGATGCGCAGTTTGCTGTGTGCTTGCTGCTTGGCTCCGATATAGGCGCACTGCGTATTCGCCGCACCCTCATCCGCCGCGCCCAGCCACAGCACCATATCGAATTCGCTGTTTGCGCCGACTTCCAACGCAATCAAAGGCAGTTGCGCCGCCTCGCGTTCGGCACGCATATCCAGCCATAAAGCCGCTTTCGCCTCTGCCGCCACTTCAATCAACATCCGTGAAAATTGCCATTTTTTGCCCACGGCATCCAAATGAATCGCCAGCGGTTGCTCGAATGTTTGCGCGGGAATGCGGATGTGCAGCACATCATCGGCTAATGCCATATTGACGGCGGCAAAAGGCGCGTCGATTTGGCTATGCAAGAAAGCCATATCCAAATCGCGCGCTTCGTCGGTTTCAGACACCTGCACCGCATCCGGAAAATCATATTGGTAAGCGGCGCAGTCCACGCGGCGGCTGATGCTGCGTAAGGCTTTCAAGGGCGTCCAGCGCCATGATTCGGCACGCGACAGGCTCGGATAAGCCAAGGCTTTTTGCTTGGCAGCGGAATCGCCGGTATGTACCAGCAATTCTGTAATCATCGAATCAGACATCATGCCTCCTAATTGCGCGATGCGCCTGCTTCTTCGCCGCGGTATTCCTGATAACCGCGCGCTTCCAGCTCCAATGCCAATTCTTTGCCGCCGCTTTGCACAATCTCGCCGTTAACCAATACATGCACCACATCAGGCACGATGTATTCCAATAAACGCTGATAATGCGTAATCACTAAGAAAGAACGGCGGACATCGCGCAAAGCGTTCACGCCTTCCGCGACCACGCGCAAAGCGTCGATATCCAAGCCGGAATCGGTTTCGTCAAGCACCGCCAATGTCGGTTCTAAAACTGCCATTTGCAGGATTTCATTACGTTTTTTCTCACCGCCCGAAAAACCGACATTCACGGCGCGGCTGAGGAAATTTTCTCCCATTTTGACCTGCTTCATGCGTTCTTGCAGCAACGCATGAAAATCCATCGCATCGATTTCCGGCAATCCTTGATGCACGCGTTTGGCGTTTAAGGCGGATTTCAAGAAGTACAAATTGCTGACGCCGGGAATTTCCACCGGATATTGGAAGGCTAAAAATAAACCTTCGCGGGCGCGTTCTTCAGGGTCGAGCGCCAGCAAATCCTTGTCTTCATACCAGATATGTCCTTCAGTGACTTCATAGCCTTCGCGACCTGCCAGCACATTTGCCAAAGTCGATTTGCCCGAACCGTTGGGGCCCATAATCGCATGCACCTCTCCGGCAGGAATTTCCAAAGAAATGCCATTAAGGATTTTTTTTCCGTCTTCTAATTCAACGTGTAAATTTTCAATTTTTAACATTTTTCTCTTACTCTTAACCAACACTGCCTTCCAATTTCAGCTCAATCAGACGTTGCGCTTCCACCGCAAATTCCATTGGCAATTCCTGAAATACCTGTTTACAAAAACCGTTCACAATCAAACTCACCGCATCTTCTTCGGATAAGCCGCGCTGCATGCAATAAAAAATCTGATCTTCGCCGATTTTGGCGGTAGTCGCCTCATGTTCGACTTGCGCGCTGGGATTTTGCGTAATCAAATAGGGGAAAGTATGCGCGCCGCAATCGCTGCCGATTAATAAAGAATCGCATTGCGAGAAGTTGCGTGCATTTTCCGCCGTCGGCAAAATTCGTACCAAACCGCGGTAGGCATTTTGTGCGCGACCTAAAGAAATGCCCTTGGAAATAATCGTCGATTTGGTGTTCTTGCCGATATGAATCATTTTCGAACCGGTGTCCGCCTGCTGATAATCGCGCGCCAATGCCACCGAATAAAACTCGCCGACCGAATCGTCGCCGCGCAAGACGCAGCTGGGGTATTTCCAAGTAATCGCCGAACCGGTTTCTACCTGCGTCCAAGAAATCTTGCTCCGCGCACCCTGACACAATCCGCGTTTGGTTACGAAATTATAAATTCCGCCTTTGCCGTCCTTATCGCCGGGATACCAATTCTGCACGGTGGAATATTTCACGCTCGCGTCTTCGTGCGCATAAATTTCTACCACCGCCGCATGCAATTGATGTTCTTCGCGTTTAGGTGCGGTGCAGCCTTCCAAATAAGAGACATAACTGCCTTTGTCCGCCACAATCAACGTTCGCTCGAATTGCCCCGTATTGGCGGCATTGATGCGGAAATAGGTGGATAATTCCATCGGGCAGCGCACGCCCTGCGGAATATAACAAAAGGAACCATCGGTAAAGACCGCCGCATTTAAGGCGGCAAAATAATTGTCCTTCGGCGAAACCACCGTGCCTAAATATTGTCTGACCAGTTCGGGATGCTCCTGAACCGCCTCGGAAAAAGAACAGAAAATAATGCCGTCTTTTGCCAAACGCTCTTTATAACTGGTGGCAACGGAAACCGAATCGAAGACCGCGTCTACCGCCACACCCGCCAGCATTTCCTGCTCTTCCAGAGGAATGCCGAGCTTTTTGTAAGTCTCTAGCAACTCCGGATCGACCTCGTCCAAACTCTTAGGCCCGTCTTTTTTCGATTTGGGCGCGGAATAATAAGAGACCGCCTGATAATCAATCGGCGCGATATTCAAATGCCCCCAATCGGGCGCCTCCATTTCCAGCCATGTGCGATATGCCGCCAAACGCCATTCCAACAGCCATTCCGGCTCGCGTTTAATCGCGGAAATCTGACGGATAACCCCCTCATTCAGCCCCGGCGGCAGGGTTTCCTGCTCAATCTGGGTCTCAAAGCCGAACTGGTATTCAGTCGCGGCAATTTGTTTCAATTCTTCATTTTGACTCATGATTAACCTTAGCTTGTTTAAACCGCATGCGGATGCGTTTTCATATGCCGCAGGCGGCGCTCGTCGCGCTGCATATCCGCCAAATTTTTCCCCGCCAACATCTGATTGATCTCCTGATTCAGCTGCTGCCAAAAAGGGCTGACCGTGCAATACTGCGCCAAGGCGCAAGAGACCGCATGATGGGCGCAATCGACCAATTCCGGCACGCCTTCCATCGCCTCTACCACCTGCAAAGCGGAAATCTCATGCGGCGCTCTTGATAAGACATAGCCTCCGCGCGAACCGCGCGTGGAAATTAAAATATCATGACGAACCAATCGCTTGAGTACTTTACCGGTCATAGGGGCGGCAATCCCTGTCAGCTGCGCTAGTGTCGTTGCACTTTTCGGGGTATCATCTTCGGCGAGCAAGGCGCTCAAAAGCAAAAAAGCGTACTCGCTTTCTTTGGTGATGCGCAGCATCCAGCTCTCCCTAAATAATATAGAACGACAAACGTACTATATACTGCTAACCCCTTATTATCAAGCCTTAAGTCCGTTTTTAAGCAGAAATTCATGCTTTAAAAAGCTCATCAAGCATTCTAAAAATAATTTGTTTTGCAAATCGTTCTCGTTTAGCGGTTTTCTTTTTGTCTTTGGGCGGCAAATTTGCCGGCTTGCAAGGCGGAAGTCGCGGCGTATAATGCCGTTTTTTCTTTGAATAAGAGGCTACTATGCAGGCAATTCCATCTGGAAGCGCGATTGATCAACTGATGCGCGCTTGGCGGCAGGATTTCCATCGTCATCCCGAAACCGCTTATGAAGAAGTTCGCACTTCCGGCATTGTGGCGCAGCTGCTGCGTGATTGGGGCATCGAAACGTATCAAGGCTTGGCGAAAACCGGTGTGGTCGGCGTGCTGAAAGGCAGTGAAACCGGTCCGATGATTGGTCTGCGCGCCGATATGGATGCGCTGGATATTCTTGAAGCCAATGAATTTGCCCATTGCTCGACCGTCAAAGGCAAAATGCATGCCTGCGGGCATGACGGACATACCGCCATGCTCTTGGGCGCTGCCAAATATTTAAGCGAACACCGAGATTTTGCCGGCACCGCCGTGTTTATTTTTCAACCTGCCGAAGAAAACGAGTGCGGCGGCGGACGCATGATTGCGGAAGGATTGTTTGAGCAATTCCCTGTCGATGCGGTATTCGGCATGCACAATTGGCCGGATTTGCCGCTTGGCAAAGCGGCGGTGCATGATGATGAAGTCATGGCGTCTTTTGATTGCTTCGATATCGATATTCGCGGACGCGGCTGTCATGGCGCGCATCCCGAGCAGGGTGTGGACAGCGTTGCGGTTGCCGCGCAAATTATTTCCGCCTTGCAGCTTGTGGTCAGCCGCAATATTGCTGCGACGGATAAAGCGGTATTGAGCGTAACCCAAATGCACGGCGGCGATATGTACAATATCATTCCTGCGCAAGTGCGCTTAAGCGGCGGTACGCGTTCTTTCCGTCCGCCAATCCGCGATTTATTGGAAAGCCGTATCCGCGATACCGCCCAAGGGATTGCGCAGGCATTGGGCGCGCAGGCGGAAGTACATTATGACCGCCGCTATCCGCCCACGCGCAACCATCTCGCCCAAGCGCGTTATGTCTTAGAAATCAGTCGCTGCTTGCTTGGCGCGGAGAACGTTATCCATAATCCGCCGCCCAGCGCCGCCGCAGAAGATTTCGCCATTATGCTGGAACACAAACCCGGCGCCTATTTTTGGATAGGCAACGGTCGCCATCATCCTGATGCGACATTGCATAATCCGCACTATGATTTTAATGACGAATTATTGGCAATCGGTGCTAGTTTATGGATCGCGCTGATGCAAAACGCCGCGACAGGTCTTGCTTTGACATAATGAGGTAAAAATGAAATCCGCATCTTTGTTTCTTGCTTTAAGTGCCGCGCTTAGCTTCGGCGCTCATGCCGCCGATTTAACCGTCTCCGCCGCCGCCAGTCTGACCGATGCCTTTAATGACATCGGCAAGGCGTACACGGAACAATATCCGCAAGATAAAGTCTTTTTTAATTTTGCCGGTTCAGGCGTCTTGCTCAAGCAATTGCAAAACGGCGCTCCGGCAGATGTTTTCGCCAGCGCCGATCAATTGCGCATGGATACTGCAGAAAAAGAACAGCTGATTAAGCCCGAAAGCCGTGCGAATTTTGCGCAAAACGCTCTTGTGCTTATCGCGCCGAAGGACAGCCATATTGCGCCCCAAGATCTCGCCGCCCTTGTCGAACATGCCGAGATAAAGCGCATTGCCATTGCGAATCCCGAAAGCGTACCGGTCGGCACTTATAGTAAGACCGCCTTAGAAAAAGCCGGATTATGGGAAAAAATCGGCGAACGTAATATTCCCACGCAGAACGTGCGGCAATCCTTGGATTATGTGGCGCGCGGCGAAGTGGAAGCGGGATTTGTCTATGCCACGGATGCCGCAATGATGAAAGATAAAGTCAAGACGCTCTTTCAAGTGCCATTGGACGAAGCGCTTTCTTACCCGATTGCGGTAAGCGCCAATAGTCAAGCGCCCGAAGCGGCGCAACGTTTTGTGCAATTTGTGCTTTCCGAACAGGGGCAGAATATTTTGCGCAATTACGGCTTTTTAGCCCCTGATGCAAAATAAAAATCCTGTTAATTAAGGCTAAGCGCCCTACTCTTTTATATGAAGCTTTAATCCGTATTTTTAGCCGCAAATGCCGAGCGGATAATTAAGGGGCGGAAGCGTCGTTTGCCGTTAAGGCTCACACGACCGCGCTCATCGATTTTGACCGGACTGGGGCGACTTTGCCAAGCATAGGAAGTCGGCGGTTCGTTTTTCACACCCTGTGCGTGGATTTCTCTGGCTAGTTGGTAGTCCACGCTTCTTGCACTGTCGAAAAAATCGGCAGGATAAGTGCCGGCAGCATAAATTTCCGCCTCTTCCGGTGCATAGGAAAATTTATAGACGCTGTCGTCTTTATTACGCAATGCCGGCGGGCGGAACTTAGGATCTACCGAGGGATAAGAAGATATCCAAAAAATCGAATGCATCGGAATGATGCGTAGCGGCGGCGAATAGCGGATATAAACGCTGACGTCCAATGCTTCTAGCTGTTTATTGTATTGCTCGATAGTTTTATCCAAGAGAGCGATTTCTTCCGCGCTCAACTCGCTTTTTGCCCACACAATCTGCATGAGCCCCATAAACACGCAGATATTTTGACTTTCCCCAGTAAAGAGCCGGTCTTTATCGACCACGTCATGGCCGTGTTTAAGATAGGCTTTTGCCAACAGCTTTTCAGGCAGCCCGGCAAATAATTTTTTGGATAAGGCAACGCTGCGCTCGGGATTAAGATTGTCTATTCTCAGATATTCATGAACCAGATGAAATTCCGACGTTAAAAACAGCAGAGTTTCGCCGTGATAGGATATTCTTAACGATGTCGTTTTCGAATAGGAATAATATGGCGGGGAGGGACTTTCTGCTGCAATTGATGCCACCACCACAGGGACGCAAACGGCAACCCGACAAGACGGTTAGTGCCACTGAAGACAAGCTCAGTGTGATAAATTTTCTTCTATCCATAATGTCTCACTTTATTTCATTTTGACTATTTTCTACGATGACAACAGATTTGTCATGGCGTATTAAGCAAGCCGTCTTGTGCCCATTCTAACTGATGCCCCAATTTATAAAGCAAAAAATTGGGCAACATTTATTCTCGCTTGCTTTCTCCTCTTATCGGCGCTAACTTAGCGGCAACACCTATCATCAGCAAATATAATTTTAGGAATAATATGACGACCGCCTTAAGCCTTCTCAACCTCGTGCCGCTGCGCGCAGGACAAAACAGCAAACAAGCCATCGATGCCGCAGTGCGGCTGGCGCAATTTACCGAATCGCTGGGCTATACCCGCTATTGGATTGCCGAACATCACAATACGCCCAATCTTGCCAGCTCCGCCACGCAATTGCTCATCGGGCACGTCTTATCGCAGACCCAAAGCATCCGCATAGGCTCGGGCGGCGTCATGCTGCCCAATCACAGTCCGCTTATGGTAGCGGAGCAATACGGCACGCTTGCCACGCTCTATCCGCAACGCGTCGATTTAGGACTGGGACGCGCGCCCGGCACGGATCAGCGTACTGCTGCCGCTTTGCGCCGTCATTTCTCCCATCAGCCTTATGATTTCGCCCAAGATATTGGCGAATTACAATATTATTTCTCGCCGCTGCAAAGTGAAGACAGCGTGCGCGCCTACCCTGCGGCAGGGATTGATGTACCGCTGTATATTCTCGGCTCTAGCACGGAAAGCGCCTATCTTGCCGCCGCCTTAGGGCTGCCCTATGCTTTTGCCGCCCATTTCGCGCCCGCCCTGCTCTTGCAGGCGGCGGATATTTATCGCCGCCATTTCCAAGCTTCGCCGCAATATGCCCGCCCCTATTTCATTGTCGCGCTCAATGCCATTGTGGCGGAAACAGAGGCGGAAGCCGCCTATCTTGCCAGCTCGCAGCAGCAATTTTTCCTGAACGTCCTTACCAACAGCCGCCGCCCCTTGGCACCGCCAATAGACAATATGGACGCGCTATGGACGCCTGCGCAGCAATACCAAGTCGAACATATGACCGCCTGCAGCATGATCGGCAGCCCCGACAGTGTGAAAACACAAATCACTACCCTGCAAGCGCAAATTCATGCCGATGAAATCATGGCGGTCAGCTATATTTACGATGAAGACTTGCAGCATCGCTCTTATCAATTGCTCAAAAACCTGTTCTAAGAAAAAAGCCGTGCATGGCACGGCTTGACAAGAGAAATCATCGCCTTTATTGCGCGATACCGCTATGGCGCAGCAAGGCATCAATATTAGGTTCGCGTCCTCGGAAAGCGATAAAACTGTCCATGCTGCTGCGACTGCTACCCACCGCCAGTATTTCGTTACGGAATTTTGCGCCGGTCTGCGCATTTAAAACACCTGTTTCTTCAAAAGCGGCAAAGCTGTCTGCGGATAAGACTTCCGCCCATTTGTAGCTGTAATAGCCTGCCGCATAGCCGCCGGCAAAGATGTGCGAAAACTGCATGGGGAAGCGGTTGTTCGGATAATCGGGCGTGACGCTCACGGCTTGGCGTACGGCTTTAAGCACCGCCAATACTTCTTTGTCCTGATTATCCTTGTCGTGTATGCGCATATCAAAGATTGCAAATTCTAATTGGCGCAGCATCGCCATTGCCGATTGGAAATTTTTTGCCGCCAGTAATTTCTCAAACAATTCCTGCGGCAGGGCGGCGCCGCTTTCCTGATGCGCGGTCATCATGGCAAGGCAGTCGCGGTCGTAGCAGAAGTTTTCCATAAACTGACTGGGCTGCTCCACCGCGTCCCATTCCACACCGCTGATACCCGAAGCGCCGTATTCATCGACTGTCGTCAGCATATGATGCAGGCCGTGCCCGAATTCATGGAATAAGGTGGTCACTTCATCATGCGTGATATAGGCATCGGCATCGCCCACAGGCGGCGTGAAATTGCAAACCAAATGCGCTACCGGCAATTGCAATTGTTCGCCGTCGCGAAAACGCGATACGGCGCTGTCCATCCATGCACCGCCGCGTTTTTTCTCGCGTGCATAGGGGTCGAGATAGAAACGCGCCTGCAATTGTCCCGCCGCATTCAGTACATCATAAACGCTGACATCTTTATGCCATACGCTAAGCTGTGTATTGCGAGCAAAACGCACGCCGAATAGTTGCTGTGTAATGGCGAACATGCCTTCCATGACTTTGCCGAAAGGAAAATAGGGGCGCAAATCTTCTTGCGACAAGGCATAGCGTTGCTGGCGCAATTTTTCCGCCGCATAGCTGACGTCCCAAGGCTGCAAATCGGCAAGGCTCAGCGTCTCTGCGGCAAATTCGCGCAAAGCCTGCATTTCTTTCTCCCCCGCCGCCTTAGATTTGTGCAGCAAATCCTGCAGGAAATCCGCCACTTTCTGCGGGGTTTCCGCCATTTTATTGTCATCGGTAGAAAGGCTGGCAAAATCGGCATAGCCCAATAATTGCGCCAATTGCTGACGGATGTGCAAAATTTCTTTAACGATGGCGGCATTGTCGAACTGTGCATCGTCGCTTAATTCCGAAGCACGCGCGTTATAGGCTTTATACACCGTTTCGCGCAATTGACGGTCTTCGGCATAACTTAATACGGGAATCACGACGGGCGCGTCTAAAGTCAGACGATAGCCCGACTGCCCTTGCTGCTGTGCCAAAGATTGCATCAAAGCCAATGCGGAAGCCGGCAAACCGCTTAGGCGGCTGTCGTCATTGTTCAGCAGCAAATGCCAAGCATTGGTCGCATCTAAAACATGATTGGAAAACTCCGTTCCCAATTCCGACAAACGCAGGCTAAATGCCTTAAATTGCGCTTTTTTCTCATCCGGCAAAGCCACGCCGCCGCGCTCGAAATCGGCAATCTGATCACGAATAATTTTCTGCTGCGTTGCATTTAAGCCGGCAAATGCCGCGCCCGATTGCAGGCGTTTGATTGCCTCATACAAGCCCTTATGCTGCGCCATATCCGCACCGTATTCCGACAATGCCGGCAATAGCGCTTCATAAGCCTCGCGCCATTCCTGCGTGCTTAATACACTGTGCAAATGCGCAATCGGGCTAAACGCCAAAGACAGGCGGTTATCCATGCGCGCCAAAGGCAGCATCAAGCTCTCCCAAGTCGGCTGCTCTTGAGCAATCAAGACATCTACCGCCGCGCGGTTTTCCTTAAGAATTTCCAAAACCGCCGTATGATGCTCCGGCTTAATCTGATGATAATCAGGCTCGGTTGAAGGCTGATAAAGGGGATTGTGAGAAAAATCAGTCATCGCATTTTCCTTAATAAAATATTTCCGCTTAAATGGCGCTGAAAGCGAATAATTCAATTTAATTGCCATTTTTATTATTCAATATACTGATTTAAATCAAAATTAATTATATGTTTTGCTATTCTCCGCCGCTTGACAGGAAAATCCCTTGCGCTTTATTCGCTTTGCTGTGCATAAAAAAGCCCACGGCACCGCTCTCCCCTTGCCAAGCCTTGCGCTTTGCCTACAATAAGGCTTTTATAGCTCTAAGGATTTTTGATGTTTTCGCTCTCACAATGGCAAAGCGATAGTGCCGCCTATTCTTGGGCGCAGCGAGAAGATATTCTTCTGCTGGTTCAGGCCAGCCCTTATGCCGCGCAGCAATTGCTCAATCAGCCCGAAATACTCGATTTATTCGACTGCGATTGGCAGAATTTTGATTTCAGCACCGTCGGCAGTTTTTGGCAAGACTGCGGCGATGAAGCGACATTGATGCGCGAATTGCGCCGCTGCAAACACCGCTATCAAAGTGCATTGATTTATGCCCTGCTCTGCCGAGGGCTCAGCCAAAGCGCTTTTCTGCGTAATCTGTCCGCCTTGGCCGCTGCCTTGGTGGAAGCCGCTTTACTGTGGCAAGAGCGACAATTGCAGACGCGCTACGGACAGCCGCTGGATGAAAACGGCAAACCCTTGCGCCTGACGATTCTCGGCATGGGCAAATTAGGCGGTGCGGAGCTGAATTTTTCTTCCGATATCGATTTGATTTTCGCCTACCGCAATCAGGGCGAAACCCAAGCCGCAGCAGGACAAAAATCCATTGAACATGAAGTCTTTTTCCGCAAATTGGCGCAAAAACTCATCGCCTGTCTAGATCAAATGACGGCGGAGGGTTTTGTTTATCGCGTGGATATGCGCCTGCGTCCTTTCGGGCAAACCGGACCTTTGGCATTGTCCTATACCGCATTGGAGAACTACTACCAAAACCATGGACGCGATTGGGAACGCTATGCGATGATGAAAGCCCGTCCCGTGGCAGGCGATATTGAGGGCGGCATGGCATTGCTCGGGCAGCTGCGTCCGTTTATGTACCGCCGCTATTTGGATTATGCCGCATTGGATTCGATTGCCCAAATGAAGCACAGCATCAATCAGCAAATCCGCGCCCAAGGCATGGAAAATCACATCAAACTCGGGCGCGGCGGCATTCGTGAGGCGGAATTTTCCGTCCAAGCCATGCAGCTTGTGTACGGCGGTCAATATCCGACCTTGCAATCGCCGCATTTTCTTGGCGTACTGGAGGATTTGCACTGTCTGAATTTATGGCAGGCGCAGGAATGCCAAGCCCTGCGCGAGGCATATTTGCTGCTGCGCACGGTAGAAAATGCTCTGCAATTCGCCCACGAACAGCAAGTGCATGAACTGCCGCCGATTGACGACAGCGCCGCATGGCTGCGTCTAAGCCTTGCCTGCCGCTTCGACAGCGTAGAAGCTCTGCAAGCGGCACTGAATCAGGCGCGTGAAACCGTCGATCAACGCTTTCGCCGCATTTTCGCCAGTACGGAAAATGACACTGCCGCTGAAAACAGCATCAGTGCCAATTGGCAGCAGATTAACGGCGAGCAATTGCGCGCCGATTTAATCGCGCAAGACTATTCTGCCGAGCAGGCCGCAGCCATCAGCCATGCCCTGCAGCAATTCAGCGCCGCCCTACCTTGGCAGCGGCTTTCGGAAAAAGCCGGCAAAAGAATCGAAACCTTATTGCCGCTTTTATTGCACATCGCCGCACAAGAAAAAGCCGAAGCCGCCGCCATCGGCGAAATCCTCGCCTTGATTGAAACCGTCGCCTCGCGCAGCGTGTATATCGACATGCTGTCGGGCAATCCGCAATTAATCCGCCATCTGCTGGCGATTGCACGCGACAGCCGCGGCTTGATGGAATTTATCCGCGAACATCCGCTAGTCATTGACGACATCTTAAGCGAGCGCAGCCTCATTCAAGATGCCACGCAATTAGACAGGGATTTATCCGCGCGTCTTGCCAATACCGATGACGAAAACTGGCTGCATGCCATTCGCGATTTCAAACATGCGCAATTATTCAAAATCGCTTGGGCAGAACTATACGGTAATCTGCCGCTAATGGCAGCCAGTGACCATCTCAGCCATCTGGCGGAACTGATTATCGACAAAGCCTTACAGCGCGCCTGGCAGCAACTCAGGCAACGCCACGGCATACCGCGCAGCAGCGACGGCGAAGCAGCGCGTTTCGCCATCATTGCCTACGGCAAATTGGGCGGATTGGAATTGAGCTACACCTCCGATATCGACCTTGTCTATCTCTATGACGACAAACGCAGTCAAGGCAGTACCGACGGCGAGAAAAGCATCGCCAATCAAGTCTTTTTCACCCGTTTGGTGCAGCGCATCAATAATTTGCTCTCCGCGCCATCCACCAGCGGCGTTTTGTATGAAATCGACACCCGCCTGCGCCCCGGCGGACGCAGCGGCATGCTTATCGCCTCTATCGAAGCCTTTGCAGATTATCAGCAAAAACAGGCCTGGACATGGGAGCATCAAGCCCTCACGCGCGCGCGCCCCATCGGCGGCGACGTGAGCTTATGTGCGGAATTCAGCGTCCTGCGGCAAACGGTGCTGCAAAAAGCCCCACCTGCCGATTTGCGCCGACAAGTCTTGGATATGCGGGAAAAAATGCAAAATAACGAACATTTAGCCAAAGAAGGCTTTCATTTGAAAAAATCCGTCGGCGGACTGATAGACATCGAATTTATTGTGCAATATCTGCTGTTAAAACATGCACATCAGGAACCGATTCTGCTGCGCATGAGCGACAACATCCGCCAACTCGCCGCGCTGGAAGCCACAGGGCTGCTTTCCTCGATTGACGCCAACACCCTGCGCGATGCCTACCGCCGTCTGCGCCAAGCCGCACACCGCCGCGCGCTTAATCGGCAAAGCAATGTGGCGGATAGCCTAGAATGGCAGAACACGATTAACCATGTCTGCCGTATTTGGCGAAAAGTGTTTGAAATTAATTAAAAAACGCTGTTTTCTATGTAAGAGAAAACAGCGTGATAGCCTTCGAGATGAAAGCGGTATTATTTGTCCTTATTGCCATAAGGATTGTGTTTGTCGCGGTAAGAAATGCGAATCGGCGTGCCGTGCAAATCAAAATGGCGACGGAAGAATTTGCTTAAATACTGCGTGTAAGAAGCCGGCACATTTGTGGTGCGCGAGCCGTGGATGATGATATGCGGCGGATTGCGTCCGCCTTGGTGGGCGTATTGCAATTTAATCGCATGACCGTTGACCAAAGGCGGCTGATGGCGACGATACGCCAATTGCAGGGCTTCAGTCAATTTATTGGTGGAAATTTCCGCCAAGGCGCTTTCATAGACGCGTTTGACCGCCGGCAGAAGATTGCGGATATTGCTGCCGTGCAAAGCGGAGATGTAAAAGACTTCGGCATAATCGACAAAATGCAGTTTGCGCTCAAATTGCAATTTGACCGCTTCGCGCGTTTCCTCGTCTAAATGATCCCATTTGTTTACCGCGATGATAAGACCGCGTCCGCGTCGTGTGATTTCGCCTAATAAATGGGCATCCTGCTCGGCAACGCCTTCATGCGCGTCCAGCATTAAAATCACCACATTCGCCCGCTCGACGGCTTCCAAGGCTTTGACAATCGAGAATTTTTCCACTTTATCATGCACGCGCGCCTTGCGGCGGATGCCGGCGGTGTCGATTAAAGTAAAAGGCGTGCCTTCATTATCGACGTAGGGAATCATAACCGCATCGCGTGTGGTGCCTGCCACAGGGCTGGCAACCAGACGGTCTTCGCCGAGCAGACGGTTTAATAGGGTGGATTTGCCGGCATTTGGCCGTCCTAAAACGGCTAATTGAATGCCTTCATTAATATTTTGCGCATCGCTGTCGCTTTGGCTGATAAATTGCTCTTCAGGCAAAGCAGAGAGCATCTGTGCAATCATATCGCCTAGTTTATTGATATTGCGGCGATGTTCGGCAGCAATGGCAAGTATATTCGCCATGCCTAGGACATAGAAATCCGCCAAAATAATATCCGGATCGGCAAAATCGGCTTTATTGACCGCCAGCAAGACGGGCTTTTGCGTGCAGCGCAATTCATGGGCGATTTTTTCATCGACTGCGGTCAAACCTTCGCGCCCGTCAACCACAAAAACCACAATATCGGCTTCTTCAACCGCCTGCCGTGCTTGGCTGTCCACGCGAAAATCGATTTCGCTTTCTTCTTCCCGCAGCATGCCGCCAGTATCGATAATGCGGCAGGCAATGCCGCCTAAATCGGCATCGCCGTAATTGCGGTCGCGGGTCAATCCCGGCATATCGCTGACGATAGAATGGCGGCTGCGGCTCAGGGTATTGAATAGAGTCGATTTGCCCACATTAGGGCGACCAACCAAGGCGATAATCGGTTTGCGTGGATAAACTCTTTGCATCAAATTTCCTTATTGCGGCCGCAGCGCGACAATGCTGCCGTTATCTAATTGCCATACAATCACATCAGGCAGAATCAGCGCTTCGCTTTTGCTGCCGCTGGCGGCAATTTTGCTGCGCGCAATCATATTGCCGTTGCGGCTGTCCAGCCAAGTCAGATAACCTTCGAGATCCAATACGCCGACAAGACCGGGAATAGCTAATGGCGGCGACAGACGGCGACCGACTAAATCGCTGTTCCGCCATAATTCATTGCCCGTATCTTGATCGAGGGCGACTACGTGATCTTCGGCGGTGCTGAGATATAACTCCGTCGGACTGATGGCAAAATCCACTCCGCTTGCCGCCCTTTCATTGCGCCAGAGCAGCGCGCCGCTTTGCAGGTCAACGGCATAGGTTTCTTTGCCGTAAGCACTGGCAAAAAGGCGGTTGTTATTGATTTTAGGACTGGCATCTTGGTCGATAATCGCCGCCACGGTGCTCGCCGCCCCTGCCTGCACGAGATTGTCATTGGCAATGCTGATGCCTGTGCGCGCGTCTAAGACTTGCAATGCGCCGTTTTCATCGCTCAGCATAACGACGCCGCCGCCGATAATCGGCGAGGCATTGCCGCGCATAGACAGCATCGGCACTTTGCTGTGGTGACGCCAGACTAATGCGCCATCCGCCGGATTGAATACGCTTAATTGTCCGTCGGAGGCATAAACCGCCAATAAGCCGTCTCCAAAGGCAGGACGCGATAATAAGACGGAGCTCAAACGGCTGCGCCACATGATTTGCCCGTCTTCCAAGCGAATCGCCATCACATCGCCGTTTTTGGTGCCGAGAAAAGCAAAATTGCCTGCAACGGTCAGCCCAGAACTGATATCGTTTCTTAAATCCACGCGGTAGATTTCTTTGCCGCTGTCTTTGTCAAAGCGGTAGAAATATCCGTCGGCGCTGACGGCATAAACGTGTTGCCCGTCACTGGCAGGGCTTAAGCGCAAACCGCGCTCGCCGCTTTCGTCGCCTAAGTTTTTTTGCCACAGAATTTGCGTATTAAATTGCGATTGCACTTCGCGTAATTCATTGGGTTCGGGATAGTTACTTTCGCCGTAAAACCAACTTGAACAGGCGCTTAGGGAAAGAGAGGCAATGGTAAGCGCAAGAAGAGAGGATTTCATTGAGTCTCCTGAGCAGATTGAAGGGCAATTTGGGTTTCCAATTGGCGGATACGCGTTGCCAACAGCGGCGAGGCTTGCTGCGCTTGGCTTTGCTGATAATGCTTGAGCGCCGCTTCGCTGTTGCCGCGCAAATAGTCGATATCGCCGCGCAATAAGGGCAGCTGCGACTGGTAAACCGAATGTTCCAATGAATTCAAAGCCTGCATGGCGCCGTCGAAATCTTTGGCGCCAATCTTCACGTGCGCCAACTGCCATTGTGCCGTTTGGGCGATTAATGTATCGGATGCCGTACCGGCTTTTTCCAAGGCGGTAATCGCTTCCTGCGTTTTGCCCTGCTGTTGCTGATGTTGGGCGAAAAGCAGGGCGGCAAGGGCGCCGTAATTGCTTTTATCTGCTTTTAAATCCGCAGTATAGGCGGCGTTTACGGCGGCATCGTTTTTAGCGGCGACCGCTTTTTCTAAGGTGTCGATTTGATAAGACAAACGGTAATTGGCTTCCAGCGCCCGTTTATCCCACCATTTCATACCGAAAATAATCAGTAAGGCAATCGCAATGCCGGCAAAAATCACGGGCAGATGGCGCGCCAGCCATTCTTTGACTAATTCGGCGGTTTCCGCATCGCTTCTATCATGATCAAACATGTTTATTCCTCAATATTCATGGCAATCACAGCAGCCAAATCCAGCTGCTGCTGCTCGCCTGTCGCTAAATTTTTTAACGTCACCAAGCCCTGCTGCACTTCTTCGCTGCCAAATACCAAGACAAAGCGCGCCTGCGCCGCATCCGCTTTGGCAAATTGTTTTTTCAGGGCTTGCAATTGATGATGGACAATAATTTGCCAATCGGGACGCGCGCGGCGAATTTCCATCGCCCAGCGCATCGCTTCGGCTTGTTCTTCAATTCCTGTGGCTAAAATATAGATATCGGGGTAAGACATATCAATCGGGTGCATATTTTCCCACAGCATGAAGATGCGCTCGATGCCGAAAGCAAAACCGGCTGCCGGTGTCGCCTTGCCACCTAATTGCTCAACCAAACCGTCATAGCGTCCGCCGGCACAGATAGTACCTTGCGCGCCCAATTCTCGGGTTGTCCATTCAAAAACAGTATGGCAGTAATAATCCAATCCGCGCACCAAGCGGGGATTGATGTGATAAGCAATCCCTAATTTTTCCAAAATGCCGCAGACTTGGGCGAAATGCGCTTTACTTTCCTCGCCTAAATAGTCATGCAGCAGCGGCGCCTGATTTAATATTTCTTGGGTTTTGGCGTCTTTGCTGTCCAAAATCCGCAGAGGATTGGTTTGTAAGCGGCGTTTGCTGTCTTCGTCCAAATCCTCGATATGAGCGCTGAGAAATTGCACCAGCGCTGCCTGATAGGCTTTGCGCTCCGCGGCAAGACCGATACTGTTGATTTCCAAGCTCACCACTTCGCGGATATCCAACTGCGTGAATAATTCATGCCCGATAGCAATTAATTCCGCATCGAGAGAGGGATTTGCCAAGCCGAAACATTCCACGCTTACCTGCGTGAATTGGCGGCTGCGTCCTTCCTGCGGCTTTTCATAGCGAAACATCGGACCTTCGACGAATAAGCGCGTGATTTGCTGCAAACGCCCGTTTTCAATCATGGCGCGCACCGTGCCGGCAGTAGCTTCGGGACGCAGAGTGATGCTTTCCTGATTGCGGTCGTCAAAGCTGTACATTTCCTTGGACACAATATCGGTTTCTCCGCCGATGGTGCGTTTGAACAATTGAGTTTTTTCCAAAAGCGGCAATTCCGCCGGCAAATAGCCGAATTGTTGCAGCAATTGGCGGATGATTTGCAATAATCGGGCGCGTCTGCTGCTGTGCGGCGGCAGAATATCATTCATGCCGCGTAAGGATTGGATGGCTTCACTCATTGATAGTTACCTTGAAACGACGGGATTTTCCTACGCGATATTGCATTAAATCGGCGGCTTGTCCATTGATTATCAAGCTTGCTGCATCCGGGCGGCCGATATTGAATTCATAAGGACCGTTGCCGAGGGGAATATCGATGGAATCGCCTGCCTGATAGACTTTAGAGGTGACAATACGGTGCTCTTTATCACGCACTTCTACCCAATTCTCGCTGCTAACGCGTAATTGAAGGGAAGGCTGAGCTGCTTGAGTAAGGACATTGTCTTGGCTATTTTTCTCTGCTTCTGATACGGCTATCGACGTATCTTCGGAAGCATTGCTCTGTACGGGAGAGACTGTCGATGTTGCGATATCTTCAGCACCGCTATTATCTATAGCGCTCAGGCTTAATGTTTCCGATGTCGATGACGAGGGCAGAGTTTGTGCCGGCAATGATGTTAAGCTGGGCATTTCTTCAAATGAATTTTCTACCGGCTGGGTGATTGTTGCGCCGTTATCTGCTGCGATTTGCAGGGTGATTTGAGTATCGCTGCTTCCCGTATTTTCAACAAGCGGCGCACGTTCTTTATCAAAAGCCTGTTTAAATTGGCTGATTAGCCAAGAGTTGGGATTAAATACTTGGGTTAACACCACGCCTGCCAAAGCTATCAGCGGCACAATACTCAGCCAAGTACCGAAATGATAGCGTTTGAAGGAATGACTTTGGCTAGCAATATTGGCACTGCTTAAACGAATTTCACTGTCTTTAAAGCCCAATCGGTTGAAATCGGCTGCCATCACATCCGCATCGAGCCCCAAAAAACGACTGTAGTGCATCAGATAACCGCGCGTAAAAACCGGCGCGGCTATTTCCGAAAATCGATTAGCTTCTAATTTTTCTAGAATATCAATGCTTAAACGTGTTTGCATTGCAGCACTGGCAATACTGATGCCTTTTGCTTCACGGGCGGCGCGTAAAATCGCGCCAATATCTTGCGCATCCATCATGCTTAAATTCCTAAGGTTCTTGCTTGTTCCGAACCCTGATAACTACCGCGCATCACGCGCATTAAATCATTTTCTTTTTGCGCATTACCCAAGCCGCGTGCCGCTAAAATGCCGATGCGGACGCTCTCGGCGCTATAGCCGATATAGGTGTGCACGACTTCGACATAATTGGCAGCCGCTTGGTAGTTGCCTTGGCTTAATTCGATATCCGCTAATGGCAATAAAGCGCCGGCGGCATGGTTGTCAAAGGTCAGGGCTTGGCGGTAGGCGCTTGAAGCCGCTGCCAGATTATTTTTGCTTTGACGACAATTGCCTTCGGCAATATAAGATAAGGCCGAGAATGAGGCGCCTTTGGCGCGCATACGCGCATATAAATTATCTAATTCCGGATTGCGGTCAAATTTGCATAGAAAGGTAGCGTAATTCATAAAGCCTAGGGCATAGTCCGGATGACTGGCCAAAAGCTTTTGATAGACTTGATCGCCGGCGGCAATATCGCGTTTTTCTTCATATAAGACCGCTAAAATGTTCCATGCTTCGGGCGGACGAGAATTAATTTCAATGGCGCGTTTGAGCTTAGGCTCTGCTAAATCATAGCGTCCGCGGCGCACATATTCGGCGCCCAATTGCAGATAATCTTGATAGGCTTGACCATAATCCGCTTGAGTGCCGCTAGAACCGCCCACAGTTTTGGTCGTCGTCATGGTTGATGTACAAGCGCTTAGCCCAAGAGACAAAGCCATTATTGCCGATAATTTTAAAAATTTCATACGCTCTCCTCTACTCGTCGTAATTTACGCTCTCGCTTGCTGCGGTCATTCACTTGACCGACCAACTGACCGCAAGCGGCATCAATATCCTCTCCGCGGGTTTTGCGAATCGTGACTACAAAACCTTGTTCGCTGAGATAGCGTTGGAATTTCATCATGGTATTGCGTGACGAACATTCGAATTTGCTACCCGGGAAAGGGTTAAAGGGAATTAAATTGATTTTGCCCGGCACGTCTTTTAATAGATGCGCCAATTGTCGGGCATGCTCCGGCTGGTCATTGACATCGCGCAGCATCACATATTCCCATGTGACGCCGCCGTGCTGACGGTTGTGTTCTACATAAGCTTTGCAGGCCTCCAATAGAGCGGCTAAGCCGTAGCGTTCGTTAATCGGCACGATTTGATTGCGCAATTCGTCTGTGGGCGCATGCAAAGACACCGCCAAACTCAAATCCGTGACCTCGCGCAATTTATGAATTGCCGGCACGATGCCGGAAGTGCTCAAGGTCACGCGGCGTTTGGATAAGCCGAAGCCGAAATCGTCCATAAAAATTTCTGTAGCGGGCAAGACTTGGTTGAAATTCACCAAAGGTTCTCCCATGCCCATCAAAACGATATTGGTAATTAAACGCGGATTGCCCTTGCGTTCGCAGCCTAATAATTCTTTTGCCATCCAGACCTGCACCACAATTTCGCCGGTAGTTAAATTGCGGTTAAAGCCGGCATGGGCGGTCGAACAAAAAGGACAAGCCAAAGCGCAACCTGCCTGTGATGAAATACATAAAGTGCCGCGGTCGTCTTCCGGAATATACACGCTTTCGATGCTGTTGCCGCAGGCATAGCGGAAGACCCATTTGCGCGTGCCGTCGGAAGCGGTTTTATCCACAATAATTTGCGGGAATACGAGTTCCGCTTCTTGTTTAAGGCGTTCGCGCAGGGTTTTGCTAATATCGGTCATCAGGTCAAAATCGCTGACACGTTCATGATACAGCCATTTCATCAATTGCCGCGCACGAAAAGGTTTTTCGCCGCGCTCGGCAAACCATGCTTCGAGCGCGGGACGCGGCAAATCAAACAGATTGGTTTTGTCTGTCATCTTTATTGACGGGGACAGATTTCTTCCGCGCTGAAGAAATAGGCGATTTCTTGTTTGGCGGTTTCAGGGGCATCGGAACCATGCACGGCATTGGCGTCGATGCTTTCGGCAAAATCGGCGCGAATGGTGCCGGCGGCGGCTTCTTTAGGATTGGTCGCGCCCATGATTTCGCGGTTTTTGGCGATGGCGTTCTCGCCTTCCAACACTTGAATCATCACAGGGCCTGAAATCATAAAATCCACCAAATCTTTGAAGAAAGGACGTTCTTTATGCACTGCATAGAAGCCTTCCGCATCCGCGCGGCTTAATTGCTTCATTTTGGCGGCGACGATTTTCAAGCCTTGGTCTTCAAAGCGGGAATAAATTTTACCGATAACGTTTTTGCTGACCGCATCGGGTTTGATGATAGAAAGGGTTTGTTCAACTGCCATGTTTACTCCTAATGGTTCTTGGGTCAAAAAATCAGCGCGTATGGTATCACAGGCTTATAAAAAGCCGATAGCGCTAAACGCAATTCTTATTGGTATTGCGCCTGCAAGGAAGCCAAACGTTCGGGTGTGCCGACGTCTTGCCATTGACCGGCAAATAAACAGCCGCTCAATCTACCTTGCTGCGCGGCGCGGCGCAAGAAAGGTGCCAGCGCTAAAAAGCCGCCGTTTTCGCCGGCGAACAGGCGCGGATGAATTACGGAAATGCCGGCAAAAGTATAAGTGTCGCCGATAATCACGCGTTCGCCCGCCAAATCGAAATCGCCGCTGTTTTTCCAAGCAGGCGTGGGCACCAAGAGCAAATGCGCCAGCATTTGCTCCTGATAATCGCTGATAAAACGCCGATAATCAGGCGCGCACCAAACATCGGCATTGGCGACTAAGAAAGGCGCTTCGCCCAATAAAGGCAGCGCCTGAATGATGCCACCGGCGGTTTCCAAGCCGCCTTCTGGCTCGGGAGAGTAGCTAATCTGCACCCCGTATCGGCTACCATCGCCCAAGGCAGCGGCGATTTGTTCGCCTAAATACGCCAGATTAACCACAAATTCTCTGATGCCGGCAGCCGCCAAACGCTGAATTTGCCATTCGATTAAACGGTATTTTCCAATTTTCAGCAAAGGCTTGGGGGTATTTTGGGTTAATGCGCCCATACGCGAACCGCGTCCTGCCGCCAAAATCATCGCTTTCATCATAATCCTCTTTGCTCAAACTGCATGTGCACCTGCGCCTGCATATTAGCGCACAACGAAGCGATATAGGGCAATTGTTCGGCTAAGGCGCGGCTTTCCCAGAGGGTATCTGCCCAGACCTGCGGCAAATTCGCCAAATAGCGGCTTTTGCCCTCCTGCATCGCCAAGCGTACAAATAAGCCGAGAATCTTCAGATGTCTTTGCAAGGATTGGGCATGGCAATGGATTTGCCAATCCCCGCTGTCGATATGCGGCAAATAGCGGCGACGGAAATCTTCTTCCCAAGCCAGTCGCTGCGCATTGTTATAAACAACATAGCAATCCCGCGTGAGAGAAACCGCATCATAGCTCACCGCTCCCCATAACGCATCTTGGTAGTCGATTAACACCAGTCGCCCATCGGGGCTGCGCATCAAATTGCGGCAATGAAAATCACGATGCACCGCCGCTCTTTGCTGTGTCAGAATCATCCGAATCAGGCTTTGCGCCTCTTGTTCAAAAGCCTTACTTGCGGCGGCACTTGTCGGAATGCCGACAAAATGCGGCAAAAACCATATTTCAAAACGCGACAATTCTTCGCGCAAAATGTCCGCACTATAGGCGGGTATCTGCCCCTGCAATGTCGAAGTGTTGCGCTGCCATTTGCCGAGCAAATCCAAAAGCGGCGGTATAGCGGCTTCGGCATCGGCGGCTAAGGCAGCGTCTAAGCAGGTATCACCCAAATCCTCTATCAATAAGCAGTCGTCCTCGGCATTAACGGCATAAATCTCCGGCACAGGCAATGCCGCTTTCTTTAATAAGGCGCTCAAACGCAGAAAACGCGCACAGCCTGACTTGTCTGCACGGCTATCGACCAATATCACGCTTGCTGGCGCCGCTTGTCCGGTAGCAAGGCGGTAATACCGGCGCGCGCCCGCATCGCCCTGCATCGCCTGCATAGATTGCACATGCGGAAAAAAACGAACCGCGAACTGCCACAGCGGTTCGCGGTCTGAAAGAAGAGCTGTCATTGCCTTATTTGGCTAAGGATTCAATGATGTCGAAGCTGCGACCGTATGCAGATTTGCCGTCGCCGGCAGGATGCACGATGTATTTGCCGTTAACGACAAAAGCCGGTACGCCGTCTAAACCTGTTTTATCGAATAAATTTTCGGCGCGTTGCAATTGCTGCTTCACTTCGAAAGAATTCCATGCTTTGTCGAAATCTTCCGAGCTGATGCCGTTGCGAACAAAGAAAGCCTTGATTTCGCTGTCGCTGCCCAACATGCCGCGATTGCGCTCCGTGAAGATTTCTTCAAAATAAGCGTCGAATAAATCCAGTTTCAATGCCTTCATGGTGTAATAAGCGCGAGCAGGACGCTGCCACATCTCGGAATCGATATAGGCAGGGATGAATTCAAATTCCATGCCCTCAGGGAAACCCTCTTTCAACCAATCGTTTACCGCCGGACGCAGATTGTTGCAATGCGGGCAGCCGAACCAGAAAAATTCGATTACTTTGGGTTTGTCGGTCGTCTCGATAGGCGTTTCCAAGACGATGTAGTCCTGCCCTTCGACGTATTTTAATTGCGCATTGGCGCTAAAAGGCAAAATAGCGGCGGCAAATAAAGCCATCAATGATAATTTACGAAACATGTTAATTCCTTTGTACGGTGTAAAAAAAGCAAATTATAAGCGCTTTTTCGCAAAAACCTAGCCTTGCAACCTTACCGTCAATTTAGCCGACGGCGATGTGCTATAATCCGCGCAAATTTTTCAGACTGACAGATTATGCAAATTATCCCGACCCACTACCCCGCGACCCGCAAACGCCGCAACCGTTTTAAAGATTTCTCACGCTGCCTTGTGCGCGAACACCGACTCAGCACCTCCGATTTGGTGCTGCCGGTCTTTATCTGCGACGGCAAGCGGCAGCGCCAAGCCATCGCTTCTATGCCGCAGATTGAACGCTTAAGCATTGATTTGCTTCTGTATGAAATTGAGGCCCTGCTCAGCCTCGGCATTCCGGCAATTGCGCCCTTTCCGCAAATCGAGCAGGCGCATAAAAGCCTTGATGCTGCCTATGCCTATGATGAAAACGGCTTGATACCGCGCGCCATTCGCGCGATTAAAGCGCGCTTTCCGGAAATGGGTATCTTTATGGACGTGGCGCTCGACCCCTACACCAGTCACGGACAAGACGGCGTGATTGACGACAGCGGCTACATTATCAATGATGTAACCAATCAAATCTTAGTCAAACAAGCCCTGCTCTATGCCGACTGCGGTGCAGATTACGTCGCGCCCTCCGACATGATGGACGGACGTATTGCCGCTATCCGCGCCGCTTTTGAAGAGGCGGGATTCGTCAATACCGGCATTATGGCGTATTCCGCCAAATATGCCAGCAGCTACTACGGACCTTTCCGCGATGCCATCGGCTCTGCCGGTAATCTGGGCAAAGCGGACAAATTCACCTATCAAATGGATCCCGCCAACAGCGACGAAGCCCTTCATGAAATCGCGCTCGATATTAGTGAAGGTGCGGATTTTGTGATGGTCAAGCCCGGCATGCCCTATCTGGACATCGTACGCCGCGCCAAGGAAACTTTTGCCTTTCCCACCGCCGTTTATCAGGTCAGCGGTGAATACGCCATGCTAGAAGCGGCATTTGCCAATGGCTGGCTGGATCGCGACAAAGTCACGCTTGAAACATTGCTTGCCTTCAAACGCGCCGGTGCCGACATGATTTTCACCTATCATGCCAAAGCCGCCGCTAGCCTTCTCCACCAACAAGGACAGGCATGACTTACCGTTGCGCCGTTATCGGCAATCCCATCGTACATTCTCAATCGCCGCAGATTCACGCCGCCTTTGCCGCCAAACAGGGCATCGATTTGCAATACGATAAAATCCTTGCCACAGAGGAAAATTTTACCGCTGTCGTGCAGGACTTCTTCGCCCAAGGCGGACACGGCTTGAATATTACCCTGCCTTTTAAAGAACGGGCTTACGCCCTCGCACAACAACACAGCCCCTATGCCCGCACCGCAGGAGCGGTCAATACCTTATGGATGGAAAACGGCGAACTCTGCGGCGATAATACCGACGGACGCGGCTTAGTCCGCGCGCTCTCGCAGCAACACGGCATCGATTTAAGCGGCAAACGTCTTTTATTGCTCGGTGCAGGCGGTGCGGCACGCGGCGTCATACTGCCGCTTTTAGAAGCGCAAGTATCGCAAATTGACATATTAAACCGCAGTCCCGACAAAGCCCGTGCGCTTGCCGACTTATATGCTGAGTGCGTGGCGGCAGTCGAGCATCCTGCACAGGGCTATGATCTCATCATCAATGCCACCAGCGCAGGACTCGGCGACAGCGCATTCACGCTATCCCCCACCGCATTACACGAACAAACCCTATGCTATGACATGATATACGGCAAGCAAACGCCTTTCATGCAATGGGCGGCGGCACAAGGCTGCACGCAGATTGCAGACGGCTATTCCATGCTGGAAAACCAAGCATGGCTCGCCTTTCACATCTGGTTCGGCACAATCATAAAGAAGGATAATATATGACAATCGAAGCAATCATCCACGGCTTTTACGACGAAGACAGCGGCTGCACCTTATTCAGCGGCTGCAAAATCAAACAAGAGGGCGAACACATTGAAATCCAATGCGGCTTTTTCCTCAATGCCGATGCCGAGCGGCTGAAAAAAGACCTGCTCGAGCATTTGCTGGCACAGGGCATAAGCGTCGCCGATATTACATTCCTCAGCAAAATCGCCAAACATCAAGTCCAAGCAGGGCTGAAACCGCTGCCTGAAGTGAAAAACATCATTGCCGTCGCCTCCGGTAAAGGCGGCGTGGGCAAATCCACCGTCAGCGTGAATCTGGCGGCTGCCTTAAGCCTGCAAGGCGCCAGCGTCGGCATCTTAGACGCTGATATTTACGGTCCCAGCCAAGCCGTCATGCTCGGCGGCGCGCAACGCCCCGAAACCAAAGACGGCAAAAGCATGGAACCCATCATCCGCCACGGCATGCAGACCCTCTCGATTGGCGACATCGTAGAAGAAAACACCGCCATGATTTGGCGCGGCCCGATGGTTACCCAAACTCTGATTCAGCTGCTTAACGAATGCAACTGGAAAAGTCTCGACTACCTGATTATCGACCTTCCCCCCGGCACTGGCGACACTCAATTAACGCTCTCGCAAAGCATCCCTGTGACCGGCGCAATTATCGTTACTACGCCGCAGGACATCGCCTTATTGGACGTTAAACGCGCCAAAGCTATGTTCGACAAAGTCCGCATTCCCTGCTTAGGACTGGTGGAAAATATGAGCGTTTTTCATTGCCCAAATTGCGGTCATGAAAGCCATATCTTCGGTAATCAAGGTGGCATCGCCCTTGCCGAGCAATACCATCTGCCCGTATTAGCGCAATTGCCGCTCGACATGACAACTCGCGAATGCGCCGATCAAGGTACGCCGATTGTCCTTGCCGAAGCACAAAGTGCCGCCGCGCAACACTACCGCCGCATGGCATTGCGCAGCGCTTGGGAATTGGCGCAAAAAAGCAAAGAATTCTCGCAAGTCTTCCCCAAAATAGTCATCGAGCGATAAATATGAGCATTAAAAACGACCGCTGGATACAGCGAATGGCAAAAGAACAAGGCATGATCGAGCCTTTCGAGCCGCAATTGATTTCTTCCCGCGAGAGCGAGCGCATCATTTCCTACGGTACATCCAGCTACGGCTATGACGTGCGCTGCGCCGACGAATTTAAAATCTTCACCAATATCAACTCCGCCGTTGTCGATCCCAAGCAATTCGATTCCAAAAGCTTTGTAGACGTAAAAAGCGATGTCTGCATCATTCCGCCCAACAGCTTCGCCTTAGCACGCACGGTAGAATATTTCCGTATCCCGCGCGACGTCTTGACCGTCTGCCTCGGCAAATCCACCTATGCGCGCTGCGGCATCATCGTCAACGTCACGCCGCTGGAACCCGAATGGGAAGGACATGTCACGCTGGAATTTTCCAATACCACCCCCTTGCCCGCCAAAATCTATGCCAATGAAGGCGTGGCGCAAATGCTCTTTTTCCAATCCGACGAAGTCTGCGCTACCTCATACCGCGACCGCAAAGGCAAATATCAGGGGCAAACCGGCGTCACTTTACCGCGAACCTAAACATGTATCTCTGCGCTCAAATTCTCTGTGCTTTGCTCGTTTTCATCAGCCTATGGGGACTGATTCCCTCCGATCGCTGGTGGATACGCGCGGCGGATTTTCCGCGCATTCAAAACATCGCCATCGGCGGTAGCGCTTTTGCCGTCCTGCTCTGGCATTATTCCCAATGGGGAGGATGGCAATATGCCTTGGCTATAGGCAGTCTGCTCGCCCTTAGCTATGAATCGGCAATGGTTCTGCCTTATACGCCGTTGTGGAAAAAACAAGTGCGCGGCACAAAAGAAGAACTGCCTGATGCGCGCTTGAGTCTATTGGTTTCAAACGTATTAACGCCCAATCAGAACTACCAAGCCCTGCTGGCGCTGATTCAAGCGGAAAATCCCGACATCGTATTGACCTTAGAGAGCGACCATGTTTGGCAAGAGCATTTGGACAGCTTAGACGCCGATTATCCGCACAGCGTCAAAGTACCCTTGGATAATCTCTACGGTATGCACCTTTATTCCAAATTGCCGCTGATAGAGCCGAGCGTGCAATATCTTGTCGTTGAAGATATTCCTTCCATTCACACCCGCATCCGCCTACGCAACGGCAAAATCGTTTGGCTCTACGGTCTGCACCCCATGCCGCCCAGTCCCACCGAAGCCGATAAATCCATCACGCGCGATGCCGAGCTTTTATTAGTCGGTAAATGTATTCGTGAACGCAATGAGGCGGCAATCTTATTCGGCGATTTGAACGATGTGGCATGGTCACGCACTACCCGCGCTTTCCGCCGCATTTCCGGCTTATTGGATCCGCGCATCGGGCGCTATTTCGTCAATACCTTCCATGCCAAACTGCCCTTTCTGCGTTGGGCATTGGATCATATCTTCCACAGCCCCTGCTTCAGTTTGGTCAAAATCCGCCGTCTACCCAAAATCGGTTCCGATCACTTTCCCGTGCTGACGATTTTGCAGTATGAAGCATCCGACAGCAGCATCCGCCAAGAACAAAGTGCCGAAGCGCCCGAACCCGTGCAGGGCGATATTCAAAATCTGCATGAAACCATTCAAGCAGGATTGATTGAAGGCAAAAAAATGGCGGCAGGTTAATCTGCCGCCCATAGAAACGGGAGCCTTCGCTCCCATTTTGATATTCTCTAGCTACTCAAATGCGGTTCGACAAAATCAATAATCGCGCAGATTTTATCTTGATCGTCCCAAGCATCGATTTTCTTTAAAATCTGCGCTTCGCTCAATTGCGTATTTTTCCGGCCAAACAATCCCATATCAGCTCCTTATGAAAAAATCTTCATAACAGCCTAGCATAACGTATTCAAAAGAAATTGGAATAAATTTTCAGCGATAACGTTTGCCCAGATATTCCAGAGTTAATACTGCGCCGGCGCCTAATGCGATAAAAAACAGCGGCACTATGCTTTGCATAAACCAACCTGCCTCGGCAGGCATATGCGCCCAAGGCTGTATTTTGACTAATGAGCCGATGATAAAGCCCGTCAATGCGGCTAAAGTGATGTCGTGATAATGGGCGAACAGGTATTTTAATATTTGCGCGAAGCTCAGCAGTCCGATGCAGGCACCACCGATAAATACGGCGATGACGGTGAGATTTTTATCATGTACCGCGCCAATCACAAATTCATAAGTCCCGAGCAGAACCAAAATAAAAGAGCCTGAAATGCCGGGCAGAATCATGGCGCAAATGGCCAGCATGGCACAGAAAAAGAGGTAGGCAAGGGAAATATCGGCAGCAGCGGCAGGCGGCAGGTATACGATAATTAAGGCGGCAATGCAGGCTATAGCGGCAGTCATTATTTTTTTGGCATCCCAATGCGCAATGCTGCGGTATAAAAACCATATGCTTGATGCCACCAGTCCGAAGAAAAACGCCCAAATTATGACCGGCTGCTGCAACAGCAAATATTTAATGATGCCGGCTAAGAGAAAAATCGCCGACACGATACCTGCCAATAAGGCGCAGAGAAAATTGCCGTTGATCGTCCGCCATAGGGCGGCAAAGCCCTGTTTTTTCCACAGCTGCCACAGCTGCGGCTTAATGGCGGCGATGCTGCCGATCAGTTCTTCGTAAATGCCGGCGATAAGGGCAATTGTGCCGCCCGATACGCCGGGAACGACGTCCGCCGCCCCCATCGCCATGCCTTTGAAATAAATCGCCGCATAATCGCGCAAACGTCTTGTTTTATTTTCCATCGGAGAGTTCCTTTCTATCTGCTTCTGCAATTTGCTGCAAGAGTACCCAGCGCATGATGCGGCTCATTTCGCGTTCGTTATAATCCAAAAGCGCCAGATAAAAGGCTTTTTGAAAGCCGCAGCCGCCTTCGGCGATACTGCTGATGACTTCGCCTTCAAATTGCTGATTGAGTTGCGCTAATAATTGGCGGTATTGCCGCGCTGCGCCGCGTTGTTCCAAATAGTTCATACGATGACGCGCATCCGCACTGCCGAAAGCGCTGAGCATCAAGGCTTGAATAAAACCGGCATTGCGCTGCATAAAATTCACTGAAGCCGCAATACCTGCTTGATTGTGTTCGCTAAAATCAATATGCCGGCAGTGATCGTCGGCAATCTCGCCTAAAGTATCCGCTTCATTGTAGCGGTAGCGGATATAGCGCATGACGCTGTCTAAAGAAGCATAGGGCAGTTCGCGCTGCCATTGCAGACGCAATTCATGCAGATATTGCATCCAAATTTTATTGTGCTGTGTCGCACTGTCGCTGTCGCGCGCTTGGGCATGGCGCACGTCTTGGACAAAGCTGTCGTAAATATGCGGTCGGTGGGCACGCATCACATCAACCAAGGGCATCTGCATGAGTTGGTAATTCAGGCGCGATTGCACATAGCCCTGATACAGCAGGGGTATGCACATGAGCAATAACAGGGATAAGACGATAGTGCTGATTTGCATGAAATGTTTTTCTTCCGGCAGACTTTGCATTTCATTGTCAGCATCAATATGTCTTAGGCGAAATAACCATACCGCACGCACAATGCTCCATGCCAAGAGCGGCATCAGAAGCATAAGCAATAGGATGAGCCACATTAATTATCTTCGTCCTCTGGCGGCAATAACTCGATTTCGCTTTGCTCGACAATGCCGTTGGCAAATGCCTTCACGCGTACGATACAGCCCTCTAACGCTACTTCCGTACCGACTTTGGGGAAATTGCCCAAGGTTTCGATAATCAAGCCCGATAAAGTATTCGGGCCGTCCAAAGGCAGACGCAGCCCTAATTCGCGGTTTAACACGCGCAGACTGATGCCGCCCTGTACATCATAGTGCTGTTCGCTAAGCGCCACGATTTCAGGCAGGGCTTCTTCTTCGGTTTCGCTGATATCGCCGACGATATGCGTCAGAATATCTTCTAAGGTAACCATGCCTTGAATATCGCCGTATTCGTCCACCACTAAGCCGGCGCGCTGTTTTTGCTGACGAAACAGCAGAAGCTGTTGGCGCAATAAGGTATGTTCAGGAATAAATACGCAGGGGCGCATAATTTCTGTAATTGCCTGCACATTAAAACGCTCGTCACGATATAAGGAAATGATGTCACACAGATGCAAAATACCTTCCACTTGATCTAAATGATCGCGATAGACCACCAAACGGCTATGCCGGGTTTGATGAATTTGCGCGCTGATATCCTCCCAACTGTCATTTAAATCGATGCCGACAATCTCCTGGCGCGGCACCATAACTTCATCCACCGTCGCATCTTCCAGCTCTAAAACGTTTATCAGCATATCTTGATCGCCGGAAGCACTGGGCGGCACGGCGGTCATAACGATGGTTTTCAGCTCCTCATTGGTCAGCAAGTCTTTGTTACTGCTTTGGCTGTCTATGCCGAAAGGTTTAAATAGCAGAGCAATAAGGCGGTTTAAGACCCAGACTAAGGGATAAAGCACGGCAACTAAAAACAGTAAAACGCGCGAAGCCGGCATGGCAATGCGTTCAGGCATAATCGCGGCAAATGTTTTAGGCGCGATTTCTGCAAAAATCAGTACGACAATCGTTAAACTAATCGTGGCAACCAATACGCCGTAATCGCCGAATAAGCGCAAGCCCAGTATTGTTCCTAAAGAAGTCGCCAAGATATTGACGAAATTATTGCCGAGCAAAATCGTACCTAAAAGACGGTCGGGGCTTTTCAGCAGTTTTTCGGCGCGTTTTGCCGCCGCATCGCCTTCTTCAACGCGATGCTTCAGACGGTAGCGGTTTAAAGACATCATCGCCGTTTCAGAAGAAGAAAAGAATGCAGAACAGCATAAACATAAAAATAAGATGAAAAATAATAAACCAGTCGGCATACCTTCCACGATGTTTATCCTTTAGTGATAATAAATTGAAGAATCACATTGCTCACCACATAGCCGGTCAGCAGAATTCCATAAGCCGTTAAAGACCAATAAATCAATAAGGTACTGCGGCGGCGTTTCGCATAATAAGACCACAGCACCCAAGCGTAAACCGCGGCGGCACACATCGTCAGCACCGTTTTATGCCAAAGATGTTGAGCAAACAAATTATTCACGAACATCCAACCGCTGAGCAAAGCAAACATTAAAATAGCCCAGCCGATTAATGTGTAATACATGCTCAAGCGCTCCAAATACGCCAAAGCCGTCATCTTCAAATTGCGCAGCTGCTTTTTCTTCAGACGGTTGAAAAAATAAAGGTAAAGTACGCTGTGAATCAGGGCGATACTCAGCACCGTCCAGGCGGCGATTGAAAGCAAAATATGCCAAACCAAGCCTTCATTACTGGCATGAAGAAAAGGTTTACTGCTATGCAAGAGCGCGGAAATAAAGACCAATACGGCATTAATCAGGCTAATCATCACGCCGCCCAAAGCCATTTCAGGACGGCGAAGCCAGAAAAAGGACAGGCAAGACAGCGTCCAAGCGAAAATAGACACCACATTGAAAATCGAGAGATTGATCACCGCATTGCCGCCGGCAGAGACGGTTTTAATCAGCAGAAAAGCATGCAGTTGGCAGGCAAGGAATAATAATGCCATCGCCCATAAATAGCTGAATTTCGCTTTTGCACTGGCAAAAAAAGCTGTGCCGGTAATAAGATAAATGCTGATAACGAGTAAGGGCAGCCAGAGCTGCATAGTAAATCCTGATAATTGCGATACAACTGGTTATAATACACCAATGTTTTACGTAAAGGCATGGGCTTTGGCAAATTTCTTGCTCATTGCCTAGCAATTCTTAACAAAGGAAATCACATGTTTGAAAGTTTAAGCGAACGCCTGCAAGGGACGATTAAAAAACTGCGCGGACAAAGCCGTATCAGCGAAGAGAATATCAGCGATGCGCTGCGCGAAGTGCGCATGGCATTGATTGAAGCAGACGTAGCTTTGCCGGTAGTCAAAGACGTCGTCGAAAGCATAAAAACGGCCGCTGTCGGACAAGAAGTCAGCCAAAAATTATCCCCTGACCAAGCTTTTATTAAAATCGTTCAGGCAGAGCTTACCCGCATCATGGGCGAGGAAAACGCCACGCTGAATTTAGCTACCCAACCGCCGGCGGTTATTTTGATGGCGGGTCTGCAAGGTTCGGGCAAAACCACTTCCGCCGCAAAACTGGCGCGCCGCCTCATCAATGAGAAAAAGAAAGTCGCATTGGTCTCTGCCGACATTTACCGCCCCGCCGCAATTCAGCAATTAGCGACCCTTGCCGAGCAAGTGGGCGCAACCTTCGTGCCCTCCGAAACTTCCGAAAAAGCCACCGATATTGCCAAACGCGCCCTGTCTTTCGCCAAATTGCAGCAATTCGACGTATTGATTGTAGATACCGCCGGACGCCTGCACATTGACGACGAACTCATGGCGGAAATCAAAGCGATTCACAGCACGGTAAACCCGATTGAAACCCTGTTTGTGGTTGATGCCATGACCGGACAAGATGCCGCCAATACCGCCAAAGCTTTCCATGACGCCCTGCCGCTGACCGGCGTGGTGCTGACGAAAATTGACGGCGATGCACGCGGCGGTGCCGCCCTGTCTATCCGCCACATTACTGGCAAACCGATTAAATTCTTAGGCGTGGGCGAGAAAACCGAAGCCTTGGAAGCTTTCCACCCCGAACGTATCGCTTCGCGCATTTTGGGTATGGGCGACGTACTGAGTTTGATTGAAGACATCGAACACCAAGTCGATCAGCAAAAAGCGGAAAAATTGGCGCGCAAAATGGCGAAAGGCAAAGATTTCGACCTTGACGATTTCCGCGAACAATTGCACCAAATGCTCAATATCGACATGGATAAAATGTTGGAACGCATTCCCGGCATGAGCAAAATTCCGCAAGAAATTAAAAATCAGCATTTATCGCCGCAGAAAATCAAGCGTCAAGAAGCGATTATCTTATCCATGACCATGGAAGAACGCCGCAATCCCGACATTATCAAAGGTTCGCGCAAAAAACGCATTGCGGCAGGCTGCGGATTAGATGTGCCGGAAGTCAATCGTTTGCTCAAGCAATTCAAAGAAATGCAAACACAAATGAAAAAATTCCGCAGCGGCAAAATGGCGAAAATGCTGCAACGCCACGGACCGATGCAAATGGGCAAACTACCGTTTAAATAATCGACGCTCTCATGCAAAAAAAGTCCTAGTATAGTCGATTCATGGCAAAATTAATCATTTTTCAATCGGATAGGTCGGATACTTGTATCCGACATTACTTAAAATATCAATTTGTCGGATTCAAGAATCCGACCTACTTCTTTATAAATTAGTAGATTAGGAATTTATACCCAATACAATTTGCCATGGCGTATGCCTTAAGGCATGAATGCCTAAACTAAGGTTAAAAATATAATGTTCGTATTTGCCATGAATTGACTATAAAATTACTAGGGGCTTTTTCTATGACCGACAAATTGACGAAAAATTATCTTAGCTGGAGAAGCGAAAAAGTATAGCCGAGAATTAAAAAAAATATTAAGATGTTAGCTCGCCTTGTACTTTTAATCTTCATTTTTCCGACTATAGATAGTATTCAGCCTCTAAATTTAATTAATTGTGGCACCTCGATAATTCCTAAGCGTTCTTTTGTCGCTTGTGACAATTTATCTAAATTGCTATGAATCCAATCGACCAAATCGCTTCCTTCCATCGTATTAATTTGCATCTCTTTTGCTTTTTGTTTGGTAGTTTCGCTTAATGTAGCGGTTGTGATTAACCATTTCTGCACATTTGCTTCGTCTTGGCTGTCATACTCTCAATCAATTGGTTTAAGCCATGCGATCCTGAAATTCCCGAATGATGTTTCACTTGAATAAACAAATGCGACTCGTTAAAACGATCGATTTTTTCAGCTTTAATATCAATATCCGCCAGATCGAATGATTGATTTTTAGCTTGAATATTGCCGTTATATCCTTCAATTCTTAATAGCTCAACAATAAGGCGCTCTAATCCATTACTGCCGGCAGATAACCAAGTATTGCCTGATGTGATAGAATGAAGCAATTCTTGTTTAAATGCTTCTTTTTTGATTTCTTCTTGTTCCAAATAAGCGGAAGTGGCTTGATAAGTACCTTTTCTTTCAAAGAGATAATAATTTTTTCAATTTCTTTCCGAAAATTATGCAAACGCGCGATTGCTTTTCTGATTTTTAAGTGGCTGGACAAACCTTCGGAAAGATCGTTTCTGGGAATACGGATAATTTTACCGTCATCATTGCAGAAAAAATCAACCGATACCTGATTGCAGGCATTAAGATTAGCAAATTCAGGCACAAATCGTTTGTTACCACTTACAATGCCAATGGCAATCGCGCGAGATAAAGGCACTACAACAATATCGCCTACAGACAAATTAAAAAAATATCTGATACTGTTCGAATTTCTGCCGACATCTTTCAATGTTTTCAAAACCTCTTCGGCTGAAGCTTGTTGAGAGAAATCCGCCCTTCCCCAACCAACACCCACATAGCTTTGATTAAGTACTTTACTATCCGTTCTGACTAATAAAATTTGGATAACGCAATCTCCATCATGATTTATCGTTAAGTATTATAGTCAAAGATTTCAAAAAGAATTACAGTTTTGATTCACTTTGCCGTACTCCTATAACACTCGCAGCTTGATATTTTGTGTCACTTTTTCAGCTCTTCGACTATATTTTACATAATGTCCGCTTGATATAGACAAAGAATTGAAAAAGTATTCGACTATAAAAATTAAAATCAATACACAGCAGTCAAAAGTAGCGCTATTACTTTTGCAATATCTATAAAAAACTTCCCTATTTACCCAAAGATAAATAGGGAATTTAAGCATTACGTATTCAGCTTAAGGCTCTGGTGCTGGAAAGCCAAGTGCGGATACCGGAGATAATGATTGCCGCCACGCCAATGGTGATGGCGACATCGGCGATATTGAAAATCGGCCAGTAATAGTCCTGATAATGCCATTGGATGAAATCCACCACATGACCGTAAACAAGACGGTCATGGGCATTGCCCAAAGCGCCGCCTAAAATGGAGGCATAGCCGAAACGCGAGAGACTGTCGAGGTTTTCTACCATTAGGACATACAGCAGCCATAGGGAAATGAGCACCGCCAAACCGATAAAAAACCATTGCTGCCAGCCGCCTTGATTGGCTAAGAAGCTAAAAGCCGCCCCTTTATTGAAGGCGAGGTGGAAATTCATATAGTCATTGACCTTGATGCTGTGCTGCGCAAGGCTGTCCAATGCCCATAATTTGCTGAAATAGTCTGCCGCAATCCATGCAGCGGCGATGATGAGGGAAAGGATTTGCTTCATAGGAATACGCGGGTTTCGCCTGCACCGTCTACATTCTCAATGCAACGGCTGCATAAGGTCGGGTGTTCGCTGTGGCTGCCGACATCAGGCAGATAATGCCAACAGCGTTCGCATTTCTGCCCCTGCGCTTTTTGCACGCTGATGCTGCGCTGCGCCGCTTCTTGCAAATGCACTTGCGAAACAATCAGTCCGAAATGCAGTTCTTCGCCAAAGCGACTGATTACTTGGTATTGCTCGCTTGGCAAGGCGATATGCAATGCCGCTTCCAAGCCCGATTTAATCAAGCCTTCGTTGCGCACTTTTTCCAATTCTGCGTTGACTGCTTCGCGTAATTGCAGGAATTGCTGCCAGTCGCTTTCCGTGAACGGGCTATCGCCCAAGCCTTGCAAGCCTTCGTAGAAGGTAGTGAGGAATACGGATTCGACGCGTTCGCCGGGTAAGTGCTGCCAAATTTCTTCTGCCGTAAAAGAGAGAATCGGCGCAATCCAGCGCACTATCGCTTCAAGAATATGGTAAATCGCTGTTTGAGCGGAACGACGTGCCGGCGCATTGGTGGCAACGGTGTATTGACGGTCTTTGATGACGTCTAAATAAAAACCGCCCATGCTGACCGAGCAGAAATTAAATAAGAGCTGGTAAATGGTGTGGAATTCGTAGTGTTCATAGAGGCTGATCAGTTTTTTCTGCAAATCCGCCGCCAATGCCACCGCATAGCGGTCGAGCGCTACCATGTCTTCAAAAGCGACTTGATGTTGTGCGGGATCGAAATCATGCAAATTGGCGAGCAAGAAGCGGCAGGTATTACGGATGCGGCGATAAGCCTCGGCGCGTTGTTTGAGGATATTGTCGCTAAGGCTGACTTCGGCGGAATAATCCGCTGACGAGACCCACAGACGCAAAATATCCGCGCCCATTTGCTTAATCACTTGGTTGGGATCAACCACATTGCCCAATGATTTACTCATTTTACGGCCTTGCTCATCGACCGTGAAGCCGTGCGTGAGCAGGCCTTTATACGGCGGACGCTGATGAATCGCCGCGCCGGTAAGTAAAGAAGAATGGAACCAGCCGCGATGCTGGTCGGAGCCTTCTAAATACAAATCTGCCGGTGAGCACAATTCGAGACGTTGCTCTAAAACGGTGTAGTGCGTAGTGCCGGAATCAAACCAAACGTCCAGCACATCATTGAGTTTTTCATAATGCGGAAGGTCTTCGGCGGGAATCAGTTCTTCCAAGGCTAAATCAAACCAAGCCTCAATGCCTGCTTCATCAATTTTAGCGGCGGCTTTTTCCATAATATTCAGAATGTCCGGATGCAGTTCATTGCTTTCTTTATGCACCACAAAACACATCGGCACGCCCCAATAGCGTTGGCGCGAGATGCACCAGTCCGGGCGTTTAGCAATCATATCCATCAAGCGCGGCTTGCCCCATTGCGGGGTAAATTCCACTTTGTCCAATCCCGCAAGGGCATCGTCGCGCAATCCGGCTTTTTTCATGCTGACGAACCATTGCGTAGTGGCACGAAAAATGGTCGGCGATTTATGCCGCCAGCAATGCGGATAGCTGTGCTTGATTTTGCTGAGATGTTGCAGACGGTTGTTTTCTTTCAGGGTATCAATAATTTGTCCGTCCGCCTTGCTGACATGCTGTCCCGCAACCAACGGCGCATCGGAGGAAAATACGCCGTCCGCCATCACATAGCTGACAAAGGGCAATTCCGGATATTTTTTGCAGATTTCATAGTCGTCCGCACCATGCGCAGGAGCGGTATGCACGCAGCCGGTACCGGTATCCAAGCTGACGTAATCGCCATTGATTAAGAGCGAATCGCGCTCAACAAAAGGATGCTGCAAACGCAGTTTTTCCAGCGCTTTGCCCGCAACCCGCGCATGCACCGTCCATTCGCTTTCCGATTGCCAGCGCGCTTTCAAACTGGGCAGTAATTCTTCCGCCACGATAAAGAAACGTCCTTCGGCTTCTACTAAGGCATAGCTGAATTCGGGATGGATGACGACCGCGACATTGGAAGGCAGCGTCCAAGGCGTGGTCGTCCAGATAATCACATCCACGGCATCGGTCTGCACTTGGCAATTCATGCGCTTGAGCAAATCCGCCACATTTTGCACGGCAAAGCGCACATCAATCGAATAGGATTCTTTGTCCTGATATTCGACTTCCGCCTCAGCTAAAGAAGAGCCGCAGTCAAAGCACCAATTAATCGGTTTAAAACCGCGCACGATATGCCCGTTTTTCACAATCTCGCGTAAGGCGCGCACAATGCCGCCTTCGGTTTTGAAATTCATGGTCAAATAGGGCTTATCCCAAAAACCGAACACGCCCATGCGGATAAAGCCCGCTTTTTGCAATTCCACCTGCTCCGCCGCATATTTGCGGCAGGCGGCGCGAAAGGTCGCAGCATCGACTTTCACGCCGGGTTTACCCAGCTGCTGTTCCACTTTCTGCTCAATCGGCAGACCGTGGCAGTCCCAACCCGGCACATAGGGGCTGTCAAAGCCCATAAAATGTCGCGATTTGGTAATGATATCTTTCAGGGTTTTATTTAAGGCATGTCCGACGTGAATTACGCCGTTAGCATAGGGAGGCCCGTCATGGAGAATGAATTTTTTACGTCCGGCAAAAGCTTCGCGTTGTTTTTCGTAAATACGGTTTTCTTGCCAGAATTTGAGCATTTCCGGCTCGCGTTCGGGCAAATTGCCGCGCATGGGAAAATCGGTTTGCGGAAGATTGAGCGTATGTTTGTAGTCTGCCATGTTTAGCCTTCGTTAAGTTGAGCGGCGATAAAAGCCTTTGCCGCATGAATATCTTGTTGGATTTGTTTTTGCAATGCGCCGCTGTCGGCAAATTTTTGCACCGGCCGCAGATAATGTCGGAATGCCACCTGCACACTGTGTCCGTATAAATCCAATTGCGCCTCTAATAAATGCACTTCGAGCTTTCGTCTAGTGCTGGCGAAAGTCGGCGCGCCGCCGAGATTCGCCACCCCCCAATGCGCCTCTTGGGCATTGCAAACACGCATTTTTACCACATAGACCCCATCAGGTAAACACCAATGCGCCGGCACATGGATATTTGCCGTTCTGGCGGCTAATGTCCGCCCCCGTCCTTCGCCCGCGCGCACCCGCCCCGTAAAGGTCAATTCATGCCCCAGCAATGCCTGCGCCAGTGCAAAATCATGCGCTTCTAATGCCGCGCGCACCGCCGAGCTGGATACGCGTTCACTGCCGTGTTCAAAAGTATCGATGCTGTCGAGTTGATAATTCTGCGCGGCGGCAAAAGTGCTTAATAATTGCCAATCGCCGCTACCACGATAGCCGAAGCGAAAATCGTCGCCGACCAAGAGATAATGCGGACGCAGTTTTGTCTGCAAATAATCCCGCAAAAAATCCTCTGCACCGATGCGGCGGAAGCTGGGCGTAAACGGCACTAAAATCCAATCGCTGATACCGTAATGCGCCAACCAATAAGCGCGGTCGTGCAAAGTACTCAATAAGGCAGGTGCTTTGCCCTGCACCACCGTACGCGGATGCGGATAAAAACTCATCGCCACCGCCGGCATGCTCTTGGCGGCACATACCGCCTGCAAACGCGCAATCATCGCCTGATGCCCGCGATGCACGCCGTCAAAATTGCCAATAATCAGACCGCAATCCTGCCCGAAGCGGAACTCGCTTGTCCAACGATGAATCTGCATTGCCTTGCCCATTGAAAAAAGAGGCGCATTATAGCGAATATCGACGGCAACTGCTTCATTTGCGCGGCAATTCTGCTATGATTTGCCGCCTCTTTCTCGCCAAGGACGGACGATGTTTGCCCACCGCTTAGGAAATTAAGCCCTTATGCCGATTCTCTCGATTGAATTTGCGCTGTTTTTTCTCGCCTTTTTTCTGCTCTATTGGGCGGTTGCCGGCTTTGTGTCCGTGCAAAATCTGCTCTTGCTCGCCGCCGGCTTGGCATGGCTTTATTGGCTGCATCCTTGGTTTTTGCTGGCATTATGTCTCTACACCCTCATCATTCATGTGATTGCGCAAAATATGGTATTCAGCCTTAGCGCGCAGGCAAGGCGGGCTTGGCTGATCGGCGGCATTGCGGCGGCAACGGCGATCTTGCTCTTTTTCAAATACATCGATTTTCTCCGCCCGCTGGTTTATGCCGGCACACAGTGGGAAATCATGGACATCTTGATGCCGCTGGGCTTGTCTTACTATGTTTTTCAATCGATTACCTATCTCGGCGCGGCATACAAACGCCGCATTCCCGCCCTGCGTTTTCACGAACTCTGCCTGCATTTCGGCTTTTTCCCCACTATTACCGCCGGACCTATTTTTCGTGCCTCGCGCTTTAAAAGCATCGGCGGTATGCAGGCAGGTGCGGCGGTGCAATTGCTTGAACCGCGGCGCTTATTATTCCCTGCCCTTGCCATCAGCCTAATTCTGCTCGGCATTCTCAAATCTTGGGTACTGTCCGCGCACATCGACAGCCATTTCGTCGCACCGATGTTTGACAATCCGCAGCAATATTCCGCCGCCGCTCTGCTCGCTGCCGTGTACGGCTACAGCATCCAGCTCTTTTTCAATTTCTCGGGCTATAGCGATTTGGTCATCGGCATGGCATTATTACTCGGCTTTCGTCTGCCGCAGAATTTTGCCGCTCCCTTTTACGCCGTCAATATCCGCGATTTTTGGAACCGCTGGCACATCTCGCTCTCGACGTGGATACGCGATTATCTCTACATTCCCCTCGGCGGCAGTCGACAAGGCTTTACGCGCGCGCAGCTTAATCTCCTTATCGCCTTTGGCTTATCCGGCATTTGGCACGGCAGTGGCTGGTGCTTTTTTCTCTGGGGCATTTTGCATGCCCTTGCCCTGATTAGCCTGAATATTAAAGAGCTTTTCTTCGGCAAAATCCGCCGCCGCGCCTATTGGCAGAAACTGCTCGGCATCGTCCTGACCTTTAATTTCATCAGCTTCAGCTTTATTCTCTTTGCCGTACCCAGCCTCGGCGAAGCCAGCGATTTTCTGCGTGCCTTGCTGAATAATCCCAATTCCGGCCATGCAGCCGAATGGCTGTGGATTGCCGCCGTCTATGCCGGCATTTTGCTCTATCCGCTGTGGGCATGGTGCCTGCAAAGCATCATCGCCCTATTTAAGCGCCTGCCGCCGTGGCTGTGGTTCGCGCCGATTGCGCTGGCGCTGCAAGCCATGATTTATCTTGCTCCTGAGGGCATACCGGGATTTCTATATGCCAATTTCTAAATCTCGCCTCGGCGGACTGTATTTGAGCTTGAGCATCACTGCCGCCGCTGGCTTATGGTTTAACCAAGACTCTGTCGAAACCTATTGGCAGCAGCAATATCATCAAGCCAGCCCCTTTGCCGCATTACGACAATATGAGTGGTGGACGGCAGGCGCGCAATGGCGGCACAGGCTTTTTGCCCAAGAAGAAAACGCTACAATTTTTGCGGAAAGCAACGAAACCACCGCAGAAGACAACTTGATTCCGCCGCTCTTAGCCCCTGCTGCCGATAACAACGGGCACGCAGCAATCGAACTTGCGGAAACCTCTTCGGAAAACCTTAATCCGCCAAGCGCATTAAGCCTAGAAAGTCTCGGCGAAGAAAATTCGCTTGAAAAACCTATAACAGAAACGAATCATCCGCTAGAAGACACCGCCACGCTAACCTTAGAAAGCCTAAGCGAAGAAAATTCGCTTGAAAAACCTATAGCAGAAACGAATCATCCGCTAGAAGACACCGCCACGCTAACCTTGGAAAGCCTAAGCGAAGAAAACACATCCGACATTCCGATAACAGAAATAAGCCAAGCACCGGAAAACGCCGCCGTACTAACCTTGGAAAGTCTGAACGAAGAAAGCGGATTGGAAAACCCGATAGCGGAAACGCAGCCAGCAGACGAAACTATCGCTGCACAAAATATCGCGCCTGAACCCGACAGCAACCCTAGCCTAGAAAGCGAAGCGCCGCCTAATCTTCCCGCGCATACCGCCGCCGGTAATGACAAAATCCTGCTCGAGGCCGGCGACCACGTCTTATTTATCGGCGATTCCATGATGCAAAGTTTTGCACCGCATATGCAAAAATGGCTGAAAAACGAGCACCACATCAATTCCAATAATCTCGGACGCCACAGTACAGGGCTAAGCAATCAGCAGTATTACGACTGGCCTCTGGAAGCGGAAAAACGCATCGCCGCAACCCCGCAACTCAAATTGGTCGTTGTCATGATGGGCGCTAACGACCCTTGGAATATCGAAACCACCTCAAAACGGGTGCTGAATTTTAAAAGCCCCGAATGGGCGGCGGAATACGGCGCACGCGCCTTGCGGATTGTGGCGGCGGCAAAACGCCAAGACGCGGAAGTCATCTGGATTGGGCTGCCGCATATGCGCCTTGCCAAATACAATCCCAAAATCCGCTTTCTTGACGACACCCTTGCCCAACATTTGGCAGGACAGGTCATTTATATCCGCAGCCATGAATTGCTTGATGGCGGCAGCGGCAAATACCGCGACAGCATCGAAAAAGACGGCAAACTGATCCGCGTCCGCCACAAAGACGGCATTCATCTCAATGCTGCCGGAGAATTGCTGATTTTAGAGGAAATAAAAAAATATATTTCTTTTTAGCCTTGAATTTACAATCCAAGTGCAAAATGTGATTCAGCAAGCAGAAGTCATCGCGCAAGATTTGGCATTATCAGAAAGCGAGGCTTAATCTATAGTCTCTTAACTTCAAAATGAGATTATTCTAAGCGCTTCTCCTGACAAAATGTGTATCTCTAAGTCTCATTTTGAAGTTAAGGTACTATAAGTCCTCTCTTCTTCCTGTCGCAGCAGCGCGTCAAATTTAAATAAAATCTCCAGCGGCACAAAGACTCGCAGGTGTCCGTCGCTGTCAGCGCCTAAGCCGCAGCCGCGCACAAAAAAGTATTCCACATCGCCGAGATGCTGCTGCGCCTGATAATCGGGCAGGCGTTTGCCGAGCCAGCGGTGCAAGGCGGTTTGGTAAATCAGGGCTTGCAGCCAGTAATGGTGTTCATCCATTGCCCTTTCCAAGGCGTTTTGCTCATAGTCCTGCGCTTTATTGCCGAGATGGTTGGATTTGTAATCCAGCACGTAATAACGCCCCTCATGTTCATAGCAGAGATCGATTTCACCGCGCAGAAAGCCGATTAAGCTGCGCTGATCTTTCAGGCGCATATTTTTGCCCCATTCTTCAAATAAGGCATTGATTTTGTCAAAGGGCATCGGGCGCTGCGCATTCACACCCAAGACAAATTTCATTTCATTGGCACGGCGATTCAGCGGAATTTGGGCAAGGCTGCTGCCGCTAATGAGATTTGATTGAGTGATTGTTTCAAACCATTGCCGCAATGCCTGCCGCGTGCGTTTTTCTTCTTCTGCCTCTTGTGCGGGATAAAGAGATGATTTTAATTGCGAGAAGAGCGTATCGTAATTGCTAAAGTCTTCTGCTTTCAGTCTTTCCAAGAAGCTGTGCAAAAAGCTTCCTGCCCGTGCGCCGCGCGGAAAGTCAAGCTGAAAATTTACGTTCTCTGCTATGTCGCTTATTGTCTGTTCATCAAAAATAAAATCCGGCAGTTCTACGTTACCTGCTTGCAGCGGCGTATCAAAATCGCGCGTCAGCGCCGTAAAGCTGCTTTTATGCCAGCCTTCAAATCTGAGTTTAGACGGCTGAGCTATGTTTTGCTCGGCGGCGGCCGTGTTTGCTGCTACCGTATCTTCAGCGCTTTTAAGCGGCGTATGATCTTGGCGCAATGCCTTAATCAGATCATTTGCCTCAAGCGGTTCTTTTAAAAGTCGGATGCTATCGCTATTTTCTAATTCAAAGGGTTTTAAATGTTCCAGCGGTGGAAAGGCGTATTTATCCTTACCTTTTTTGATACCGACAAAGAGCAAATCCGAGGGACGGGTCAGTGCCACATATAATAAGCGCGCCAATTCTTCGTTGTGTTCATGCTCGAGGGTTTCTGTGCGCGCTTCGTCTTTCGGCAGCACGGACAGGCAAGCCTCTCCTTTATCATTATGATAAATATAAATATTATCCTGTTCATTTCTAATGCCGCCTAATGCGCTAATCACCACAGGCGCTTCCAAGCCTTTGGCGGAATGAATGGTCATCAGGCGCAGAGCATTGTCAGCGGATAAGGGACTGGCTTTCGCCCATTCATTAGTCGGCGGATTGCTGAGCGCTTGCTGCCACCAATGCAGGAATTGCACCGGCGGCATTTTGCTGCCGCGATCAGCGATAATTTGCTGAATTTTGCGTAAATCCAGCAAATAGCGTTCGCAAAAAGGTGAGGCAAAGCCGGCAAGATATTCCCAAATGCTGCGCCCTGCCAGAAACTTTTCGCTTAGTAGACCTTGCAAGGCGGCAAGAGGCTGCTGCCTCTGCCATTTTTCATTTGCTTTTTGCAGGGCTTCGCTTAGCCGCTCTATCGTCAACATCTGCTTATCCGCAGGGATTTCTCCGGCGCTAATGGCTTGTAAGCGTGCCAAATCGTTCTGATTTTGGCTGAATAAGATGCCGGATAAGAGGCGCCGCAATAGCGGCAGATCTCGCGGCTGATCGATAGCTTGGAGCAATATGCCGATTTCCTGTGCCATTTCATCGGCAAAGATAGAGGCGGATTCTCCAAATTTTACCTCAATACCTTGCATTTGAAAGGTTTTTTGTAATTTGCTTAACTTGTCATTACCGCGCAAAAGAATCAATATGTCCTGTAAGCGAATGGGGCGCAAAACGCCATTTTCTTTCAAGGCATAGGGGCTATGCTCGCTACTTAATAATTGCACCAAGGCGATGATTTGCGCCTGTTCTTGTTCGGCGGAATCGAAGGCATAGAAATGAATGCTTTGTGTGATTGCGCTGCCATCAGCTTTGACGATGCGCCGCACTTCTTCGGCGCCGCTGCTCATATGCTCATAATGGATATCTTCGGCTAATTTTTTGCTGCTTTCGTTTTGTCCGTAAAGATCGTTCAAGCCGTCAATCAGGGGCTTGGAGGAGCGGAAGCTCTCGCTGAGCGTATAGCGTTGCGAAGCGGCAAAATGTTCGCGCAGGCGCAGGTAATTATTCACATCACCGCCGCGAAAGCGGTAAATCGCCTGCTTGGGATCGCCGACCAGCAGCAAAAAGCCTGTGGGCGGAAAATGGCGCAGATGCAATTGCTCCAACAATTGAGCTTGGGCGGCATTGAGGTCTTGGCTTTCATCAACCAAGATGACGGGGTAGCGGTGGCTGATATAGCGTGCCAATACGCTGCCCTGCTCGCCTGCTAAGGCGCGGTTCAAACGCGCTAATTTTTCGCTGAAGGTAATTTGCGCGCTGCGTTCCAAATAATCGGGAAAGGCTTGGCGCACATATTGCAGGGCGCTGAAGCGGTAAAGTATGTCATAGTTTTCTCGATATTTTTTTTCTTCATGAATGTGCACGCGTGCAAGCGTTTTAATGGTTTGTGCTACAGGGCTTTTCAAAGCGGTTGCAACATTTTGCATGGCTTCTTTAGGTCTTTTCTTAGCAAAAGAAAGCGTATCGTCTGAAAATAGCAGAAGAAAATCGATTGCCGCAGCACTTAAAGCTTCTTCGCTACGCAATTGTGCGCATAATGCGACGATGTCGTAATCCAAAATAGGAACATAATCCTTCAAGATAAAGCCCTGTGCCACAATCTCTTTCTGCCAATGGCGGGCAAAGGCGACAATCTCTTCCTCGCTAATACCCCGTAAGGCTTCTAAGGCGGCCGAATAAGACGGATCGGCGCGCAAATCGGCACGCTGACGCTCTATAGCGGCAATTTCCGCCGCCGTATTCGGTAAAGGTTCAAGGTTTAAATCGGCAAAATTCTGTTTTTCCTTAATTTGCTCAATCAATTTTTTATAACTGTATTGATTTGCTTGCTTGCTGCGCCACCAGATAAATGCCTCTTCGCTCATATCATGAAATTCGCGGCGCAGATGCTGATGGACCAATTCGGTGATTTTCTCTTCTTCTTCCGTTCCTTCGAGCAAATCAAGTCGGGCATCGCTGCCGGTTTCAAGGGAGAATTCATGCAGCCAGCGCTGGCATAGTCCGTCTAAGGTGCCGATGTAGAGTTCGTCGATACTTTGGCTGCACAGGTCGCAACGTTGCAATAGAGCAATCAAAGCATCTAAGCCTTGTTCTGCGGCATGGGTCAATAAATGGCAATTAATCTTGTCTTGTGCTGCCGCTTGTAGGGCTGGTTCATCACTTTCCTGCCAATCTTGCAATAATTTTTCTATGCGTGTCTTTAAGCCTGCGTCATCAGCAAAAACCTCAGGTTTTTTCTGATAGATTTCTGGCAATTGCTTGGCGAGCAGCAAAAAGCTGTCAAAACGCGCCTGTACGCGGCGGCGCATTTCTGCGGCGGCTTTGCGCGTAAAGGTGGTGGCGATGATTTCGCGCGGCTCTCTTGTGCCGACGGGGCTGTCTTCCAGCAATAGGCGCAGCAAAATGCCGGTCAGGGTCCATGTTTTGCCGGTGCCGGCTGAGGCTTCAATCAAGGCTTTGTCTGCTAAGGGAATGGCAGTGGCAGGTGTGGAATTAGTCATGCGAGATGTCCTTCGCTTCTTGATAGTCAGGCAGCAAATGGGCGATTAAGGCGGTAGCAAAAGCGCCGCTTGGCAAAAGGAAACTAAGCGTTAATGTCTGCGCATCTTGCCATTGCCATTGCAGTTGCTGCGGCAATACGCGCAAAGCCCGCCAATCGCCCTGCATATATTGGCATAAATATCGGTTTTCCTTTTCCCAATCGGCAAGGGCTTGGGCGGCAATTGCAGCGGCTTGTGCCTGCAAAACGATCTCGCTTTTGCCCAGCAAATAGCCCGCAGGAGAAAGATCGCCGCTTGCCGTTCGCGCGATTAAGTCTTCATCCAATTGCTCAACGGCAAAATGGCTGTGGCTACCGCTGAGCATAGCGCGATCACCCGCGATGAGACGGTGCCAAGAATGATTCGCCACTCTTGCCGCCAATTGCGCATTAAATAAGGCGGCACGCAGGGTAGATAAAACGCGGCTGCGCTCTTCGGGCTTTTTCGGCAAGACGCCTCTGGCCACCCATTGCTGCGCTTGGGCAAGGTTGTTGATGCCAAAGCGTTGTTCGCCGAAGTAATTGGGAAATCCCTGCGCTTGAATTGTCGCCAGTTGTTCTTCAATTGCCATGCGACGTTCGGCAGCAATGCGGCGGATGATAATGCGGAAGAAATTTTCGCGATGACTGCCGATGCGCAATTTGCGGCTATGTACCTGTTTATCGATAATCCGCCAGTATTCGCTCTCAAGCCTTTGTTCTTCAGGCAAACTGGCGGCGTATTTCAGCGGCAGGCTCAGCCATTGGCGGGTAATGGCGCGGCGGTCTTTGAGTCCGCTGTGTCCGATGTCTTTCTGCGGACAGCCGCTTAGGCGCGCGATTTGGCGTTTGAGGTAGACAGTATTCATGCCGCTTTTTTCAATCAGCAGCCATAGATGTTCGCCGCTGCCCTCAAGGGGAAAATGCAGGCGTTCTTCCACATAAAAATCAGCAGGACTTTGTTTGATGATGGGCTTAGTCATGGACGGTATTGTTGAGATAGCGGAAAAAAAGTGCGTTTTCACTCTGTAAAAAATGCCGCAGCGATAAGACTTGTTGCTGATCCTCCGCTGCTAAAAGCGCAATCAGTTCGCGGTAACGCTGTGGATCAGGGCTGCTTGCGCTGCGCCTCAGATGCCATTCAAGGTCTTCGGTATTGGGCTTGTACAGGGGATAGCGCATGGCGCGACAGCTCTCGCTCTCAATCCAAGCATCTGCCATTTTGCGGCTCATGCGCGCCAATTGGCTGCGGTTCATCACGTAGCGGTCATGGCTGCGTAATAAGCCCATATTGCGCGCGCCGTGTATGCTGTGAATACCGCCGCCATGTAAGAGTTTATCAATCACAGTCGCCGTCTGCAGACGCGATAATTCCGGACTTAGCTGCGGTAAACGGCGCAGCCATTCAAACCAAATACCGCCGATGCCGGTTAAGCCCTGTGCAAAAGTGGTCAATTGCCAGCTTAAATCGGCTTCGCTAATCACGCGGTCGGCTTGCAGCATCAAAGCCATACCGGCGTCTAATATCACGCCGCCGCCGGAGAAAATCACAAAACGCGGATGCATGCGCAATGCCATAATACAGTCTTGCAAAAGATTGATATTTTGCGAAAAATCAATTTGTTCTGCGGCTTGCTGCCAGTTTTTCGTAATACCGAATTGGCTGCCGTGATGATAAATCATCAGGGCATGATGGGCGCGGCGGGCATGTTCTATGGCTTGCCGCAATTCGCTTAATAAGGCGCTGTTAATATCGACGATTTCCGCCTGCGGCTGCCAAATCAGTATGTCGCCGCGATATAGATATTGGCGGCTCAGCTTGCTTTCATTGAGCAGAGAAGCGGCATGTGTGAATTCGTCGCCGGCATAAATCGGCGTGTTGATGCGCGCACGCCGCCGCCAATGCGTACTCAGCGGATAAGATAATTCGCTTTGCTGATGCAAGGTGGTTTCATACACCTTTTTAGGCTCGAATTCCTGCAATAATTGCCAAGGCATAAAACCCCAACCCAAGCCGTCGTATAACAGATTATCCAATGCTTTGCCGCTTAAGCCGCTGTTTTGACTACTATGAGCTAAGAATTGCCAGCAGTCGCGCAGATAACGGCAAATAAAAACGGCACAAGGGTGCTGATGTTGCTGAAGCCCCGCCCAATCGCGGGCATTCCACAATTGCTGCAGCTCCGCAGGGAGATTTTTTTGCAGGATACGCGAGGAAAACAAGGCCATCGGTTTGTCTAATGCGCTGTCCCACTGCAATAAAGAACCGAATTTTTCTATCAAAGCTTGATCAAGGCGCCGATAGGCGGCCCGACTGCCGGATAAACCGACAATATGCTGTAAAAAATAATAAATACCGCCTTGATGCTGAAATAATAAGGCGGTCGCCGCTTCTCTTTGAATGGCGCTCAGCGATTTGCTATGGGCAAAAGCCGAGCAAAGCATAAATAACCATAAGGGCAAAAAGCTGAAATTTGCCTGATCTTCGACAAGATACGGCTTTAATCCAACCGTATTTTTGAGAAATTGTTCGAATTTTTCAACCAGTCTTTCTTCGCTGCGCGCAGTCGGTACCAACTCTACCAAGCGTTGCAGGCGCGGAAAAGCGCTAAAACGCGCTCCCATAAAATGCGGACGCATACCGGCAGGTAAGACAGCGCCTAATTCAGATACCGGCTCACCTTGGCTCAGCGATACGATTAAGGCGCTGCGCGAAAAATGCGGCGCCAAACGCGTCAGCCATGTTTGTTTGGCCGCCTGCGGCAAATCATAGGCTTCGATAATGAGATCATGCTCGTTTAATTGCCGTCCATGCTGTTTAAAATCACAGGGACTAATCAAACTGGCGGCTTCAATGCCGGAGAGCGGCGACGGGTCTAATTGGAATAAACGCTCGATAGCGGCTTCTGCCGGCGACAATTCTCCGTCCTGTTCTGCCGCCACATCATAGAGTTTGACGCGTAAGCCGGCATTCGCTAAAACCGCGGCAATCTGTATGCCCGAATCGCCGCTGCCAAGCACTGCCGGCTGTTGGAAGGAATGCCTGCTGTTGGCAGAAAGCATCTCTTATCTCCTGCAATAGCAAATAAGAGAGGCTTTTTTCGCGGACATACAAAGGCGCATCATTGGAATAAGCGGCTAATCTCGCTGATTTTCACGCGCCGGGCTTGCTCTTCTTTACGGCGTTTGAATTCGACTTCCCCTTCTGCCAAGGTTTTCTCGGAAATCACAATTCGCGCGGGAATACCGATTAAATCCATATCGGCGAACATAAAGCCGGGACGTTTGCCGCGATCATCTAAAGCGACATCAATACCTTGCGCCAGCATCTCTTGGTACAACTGCTCCGCTGCCGCTGCGACTTCCGGCGATTTATGCGCATTGATAGGCAAAATCGCTACTTGGAAAGGCGCTATCGCCTCCGGCCAAATAATGCCGTTTTCATCATGATTTTGCTCAATCGCCGCCGCCACGGCGCGCGTTACCCCGATACCGTAACAACCCATTAAAACACTGCGATTACTACCGTCTTCCATCGGCACGTTTAAATTCATGGCTTTGGAATATTTATCGCCCAATTGGAAAATATGTCCGACTTCGATGCCGCGCATAATCGACAAACTGCCTTTGCCGTCCGGCGAAGGATCGCCGACCACCACATTGCGGATATCCGCCGTACGCGACAAGGCTACATCGCGCTCCCAATTGACATTGAAATAGTGATAGTCTTCTTCGTTCGCGCCGACGGCAAAATCCGCGACCACTGCGGCAGCATGATCGACAATCACGGGAATGCCCAATCTATCCAAACCCACAGGGCCAAGCGAACCGAAACCTGCGCCGCCGGTTGCCGCACGCACTTTGTCTTCGCCCGCCATGGTAAGCGGCTTCGCCACTTCCGGCAAATGCTCCGCCTTAATGGCATTAAGGCTGTGATCGCCGCGAATCATCAAAGCGACCAATCCGCCTTCAGCGCCTTCTACCAATAAGGTTTTCAATGTACGTTCAATCGGCAAATCATAATTTTCCACTAATGCCGCGATGGTTTTGGTATGCGGCGTATGGCGTTTTTCCATTGCCGCCGTCGCTGCCGGGCGAGGTGTTGTCGGCGGCAGAGCCTCGGCTTTTTCAATGTTGGCGGCGTAATCACTGCTATCGGAGAAGACCACATCATCCTCGCCCGTTTGCGCCAAAACATGAAATTCATGCGAACCCGTACCGCCAATCGCGCCGTTATCCGCCATTACCGCACGATAATTCAGCTGCAATCGGTCGAAAATATTGCAGTAGGCGCGATACATTTTCTCATAAGAAGCCTGCATCCCCGCCTCGTCCAAATCAAAGGAATAGGCATCTTTCATAATGAATTCGCGTCCGCGCATCACGCCGAAACGCGGACGCACTTCGTCGCGGAATTTGGTTTGAATTTGATACAGATTAACCGGCAATTGTTTGTAACTCGATAAATCGCGCTTGAGCAAATCGGTAATCACTTCTTCATGCGTCGGTCCCAAACAATAATCGCGTTTATGGCGGTCAATTATGCGCAGCAATTCCGGACCATAATCCTGCCAACGTCCCGATTCCTGCCACAATTCTGCCGGTTGCACGCCCGGCATCAAGACTTCAAGCGCGCCGGCGCGATTCATTTCTTCGCGTATAATCGCCGACACTTTATTCAAAACACGCAAACCCAGAGGCAACCAAGAATAAATGCCTACGGCAGTTTGGCGAATCATGCCCGCCCGCAACATCAATTGATGACTAATCACTTCTGCATCAGCAGGAGTTTCACGCTGAGTAACCAACCAGAACTGTGAAAAACGCATAAGTATTTCCTAAACAAAAAAGCTAATCCGCCATCTGCGGATTAGCTATAAAAATCAAAATTTATTGACAGAATTCAGCAACTTGAGCTTGTGCTTCCTGCATACGCTGAGCTACGGCATCATCTGACAAAGGCACTAAATTGCCATTGCCGTCATCTTCGTAAACCGTCGTTTTATTGCGCATCATGCTGATATTTTCGCGAGCCAAATCACAGCGTTGCTCGCGTGAAATACTGCCTTGCGGCAGGTTTTCATCGGCGGCTGCATTGCCGTCTTGACCTGCCATTTCCATTGATTCCGGGCGCACGGGACGAATAATATTGCTGCCGGTTTCATTGGCATAAGGGCGATCTTTGCAGATTTCCATGCCTTGCTCATTCAAGCAGGTAAAATTAGTAATACCACGCTTTAAACTTTTCTCATAAATTGAGCGCACTGAAGGCGGGCAGTATTTGCTTTTACTGATATCCTCAGGTTGAATCAGCGGTACATTACCTTCGCACCATTTATAAATCACAAATTGATTATCTAAAGAGACCGATCCATCCCTGTTCTGCGCTTGTGCAGATGCAGCGGCACAAGCTGCTAAGACCACGCAAAGTAATGTCTTTTTCATGTTTGATTCCTTTCCACGTTTAGAAAAACTATCTTATTCTAGCGCAAAATTTCTCTTTGTTCACAGAAAGATTAAGGATGTTCAATTTTTTGACCGCTTTTAAAGACGCGTTCTGCTAAAATGGCGGCTCCGTCAATTCAATACTAGGAGAAATCAGATGAAACCTGCTGTTCGTGTGACCATTACCGGTGCAGCCGGCAATATCGGCTATGCCATGGCATTTCGTATTGCTGCTGGAGATATGCTCGGGCCGGATCAGCCGATTATCTTGCAATTACTTGAAATTACGCCGGCACTTGAAGCACTTAAAGGCGTGGTGATGGAATTAAACGACTGCGCATTTCCCTTGCTGCAAGACATTATTGCCACTGACGATTTAAATGTTGCATTTAAAGACTGCGACTATGCCATGTTAGTCGGCGCGCGTCCGCGTGGTCCGGGTATGGAGCGCAATGATTTGCTGGCTGCCAACGGCGCGATTTTCGGTCCGCAAGGCAAGGCAATCAATGATTATGCCTCACGCGATGTCAAAGTCTTGGTAGTAGGTAATCCGGCAAACACCAATGCCCTGATTGCACAAGCCTCGGCGCCTGATTTGGATCCTAAGCAATTCACCGCCATGACGCGTCTTGACCACAACCGCGCTTTATCACAATTAGCGGAAAAAACCGGCGCGCATACTACCGAAATCAAGAATATGACCATTTGGGGCAACCATTCCTCAACGCAATATCCCGATCTCAATCATGCCAGCGTCGGCGGCAAACCTGCGACTTCATTAGTCGATGAGGCATGGATTAAAGAAGAATTCATTCCTGTGGTGCAACAACGCGGCGCGGCAATTATCAAAGCGCGCGGCGCTTCTTCTGCCGCATCCGCCGCCTCGGCAGCGATTGACCATATGCGCACATGGGCATTGGGCACAGCCGAAGGCGATTGGGTCAGCATGGGTATTCCGTCCGACGGCTCTTACGGCATCGAACCGGGCATCGTGTATTCTTATCCCGTTACCTGTAAAGACGGCAAATATGAAATCGTGCAAGGTTTGGCGATTGACGCCTTCAGCCGCGAAAAAATGGATGCCACCGCACAAGAATTGCGCGAAGAACGCGCAGCGGTGCAAGATTTGCTCGACAAATAATCCGATAAATCCTCTGAAAACCCGCCATATCGGCGGGTTTTCAACATCTGCAACTCATTATCCGATAGGAAATTCTAATGCAACTTTATCTCTCTACACGCTCTCCTTACGCCCGTCTTAGTTTGATTGCCGCCTACCGTGCAAATAAGCAGGATTTGACTCTACACTTTGTCAAGCCTTGGGAAAATCCCGCCGAACTGGAAGCCGTCAATCCCTACAGCCAAATCCCTGCTTTAGTGCATGACAACGGCTTAGTCATCACAGAATCCCTCATTATCATGCAAAGCTTTGCCGGTAATCTGTTTAGCGGCGGACGCAGCGATGCCCTGCTCGGCTATGCGATGGCGACTATCAATCAAATCGTGCGCTATGTCAGCATGAATATGGTCGTCGCCGATACTGCCGGCAGCGCCATGCAGGCGCGTTCTCTCGCCGCCTTGGAAAAAGCTCTGCCGCATGCGCCGCTACTCAATCCGCAAGGCAATGATTGGGGCAATATTTGCTTAGGCGTCGCTTACCGCTATTTGGAAATGCGCCTGCCGGAAATCTATGCCCGCCGGCTCAGCGCCGACAATAAAGCGGCGCTGAAGATTTTCTGCCGGCGTGATTTTATGCGCAAAACCGAAAGCGCCGAATTAGAAAAATTACCTAAAACTCTTGCGGATTTATAGGTATTGATAGATATAGTCGGAGAATTGGAAAGCGCGGCGATATTAACCCGCCTGTATTGCAGCTCCCCTTCTCCGACTAAAGCTGAACAATTGGGCAAAAGCAAGGGCTATGGCAGGCATTTACGAGCTTTGATAATCCAATAGACACTGCGCAAGACTTTCTTTAAAAGGTATTTTTTTACCTTCGTAATATTCAAAAATCTCACTGACACGACATTTTTTATTCTGACATTCCAATACATAATCCACTTTACTGTCTTCATAAAAACGCACTTCTATCACTTCGGGCGTTTGCGGATTCGGGCTAATTTTTAAGGTTTCTTTTAATTTGGGCAGATCATAATCCTGTCCCTGCACGATATAGTCATGCTCTAAACACACCACCGTTTCATCACGCTGCGCCAATAATTTATCTAGGGCGATCACAGCTTGAAAACTGGGTGAAAACATTTTTTCCACCACAGTCAATTCTTCAATTTCCGTGCTTTGATTTTCAGCAAGAGATTGCTGCTCTTTTTCCAAGCCCATTAAATAGGTTTGGTATAAATGCTGGACAAATTGCAGTTGCTCGGTTTGTGCATAAGCAGAAAGGCTGAACCCGAAAGCAAAACATAGCAGATAAGATTTCATGAGTTACTCCTCTGTTTGCGCAATAAAATCATTCACTTGCTCTGTGAGAATCGTCCACAATTTGCGCTGCGCATATTCGCTTGCCCAAGCGATATGCGGCGTGAATAAAACGCGCGGATGTTCGCTAATGCGTAGCAAGGCTTCATCCGCTGCCGGCGGTTCTTGGATGAAAACGTCGCCGCAGTAGCCCAGCAATTCTCCGGCTTCAACTGCATCGACCACCGCTTGGCTTTCTACCACAGGCCCGCGCGCGGCATTGATGAGCAGTGGTTTTTTCTTCATTAAAGCGATGGTATCGCGCTTAATTAGAGATTTGGTTTCATCGGTCAGCGGACAATTAAGCGAAATCACATCCGCTTTTGCCAGCACTTCTTCAAAGGGCAGATAATCGCTGTTGCGCGGCGCTTTGTCGCGGCGTTCCGCCCACAGCACCTGCATGCCGAATGCGGCGGCGCGTTGTGTGATGGCTTTGCCTACATCGCCGGCACCGATAATGCCTAAGGTTTTGTTGTGCAAATCCAAAATGCTCGGTTCGGTGAGACAGAAACGTCCGTCCGCCTGCCAGCTGCCGTCTTGCACTGCTTGATGATAGGGTTTTAAACCGCGCAAGGCGGCGAGCATGAACATCATGACGTGTTCCGCCACACTTTCCACCGAATAAGCGGCAACATTTTTTACGGCGATACCGCGCGCCTGCGCCGCCGGAATATCGACATTATTCATGCCGGTGGCGGTAATTTGAATCAGTTTGAGTCGGGGCAGACGAGCGAGCAAATCGGCGTGTAATACGACTTTATTTGTGATAATGATTTCGGCATCTTGCGCGCGCTCATAGACTTCTTCTGCGCTTGTGCGATCAAATACCTGCCAATCGCTGATTTTTTCCGGTGCGGCTAAGGTAATTTCGGCGGAAAAAGTGGCGCGGTCTAAAAATACGGCTTTCATCGGTATCTCCTTAAATTTGTAAACTCGATAGGGCGTTAAGCATCATTTGCACGGCTAGACAGATAAGAATCATGCCCATCAGGCGCTCGATCGCTTTTAATCCGCGATGACCTAAGATGCGAAACAGAAACGGGGCGGATAATAAAATAACGGCGCTGACCAACCATGCTAACGTCATGGCGAAATAATTCGTCCAAAAATGCGTAGGTGCATTTTCCGTCAATAAAATTAATGTGGCAAGTAAAGAAGGGCCGGCGACCAAGGGAATAGCAAGCGGCACAATCAGCGGTTCGCCGCTGATTTCCTCATCGCCCATCACGCCGCCGCGCGAAGGAAAAATCATACGCAAAGCAATGATAAACAATACAATTGCGCCGCCGATACCCACCGCCTCGCGCGACAGTCCCAAAGCTTTCAGTATCACTGCTCCCGAGAGCAAAAACAAACACATAATCCCGTAAGCAATCCATAATTCGCGGCGCAGCACAATGCCGCGCCGCGCCGGCGGCACGTCTTTGAGTACCGCTAAAAAGACAGGAATATTGCCCAAGGGATCCATAATCAAAAACAGCAGAATCGCGGTGGAAAACAGCTCCATTATGCCTCCTCGATTTCGGCCAAAATATCGGCTAATGCAGCGGCGGGACGACAAACAAAGACTTGCTTTGCCGTTTCCAAGACAGGGCGGTTGAGCAAAATCGGCTCGGCGGCAATCGCCGCGATAATCTCGGCATCATCCGCCTGCGCCAAAGGCGCTGCGGCGGCTTCTTTGCTGCGCAAGAGATAATCGGCGGATTTACCGCTTTTGGCGACCAATTCTTGCAGCTTTGCCGCGCTTAAAGCTTGTTCGAGATATAGAATGATTTCCACATCAATCCCCTGCTCTTCTAGTTGCGATAACACGGTGCGTGATGTGCCGCAGCGCGGATTGTGATACAAACGGATATGGGCGGACATAGCAACTCCTTTATTTACAGCAATCGATAATGACATTATGCCTGATGGCTCTATACAATGGCGAATTTTACTCCGAGAACAAACCCATGATAAGTGCCCTGATTGACGGCTTTCTTTTCAGTCTTTCGCTGATTCTTGCCATCGGCGCGCAAAATGCCTTTGTATTGCGCCAAGGCATGATGGGAAAGCATATTTTCTGGATCTGTCTGATTTGCGCATGTTCGGATGCCCTTTTGATTCAAGTCGGCGTCTTCGGCTTGGCGGCGATAGAAAACCTTATTCCTTCCTTTGCCCTGCTGATGCGTTACGGTGGCGCCGCTTTCTTATGTATTTACGGCATTCTGCGTTTGCGTTCGGCATGGCAGGGCGGCGAAAGTTTGAAGATTCAAGACGGCGCACAGACGCAAAGCCTGAAATCCACCGTCCTGACTGCTCTTGCCATCACATGGCTGAATCCGCATGTCTATCTTGATACCGTCATGCTCCTAGGTAGCGTCGCCTCGAATTATCGCCCTTGGCAACAGAGTTTTGCCATCGGCGCGAGCTTCGCCTCATTCTGTTTTTTCTTCTCGCTAGGCTACGGCGCGGCAAGTTTGCGTCGCTATCTCGCCCGTCCTGTCGTATGGCGGATAATCGAAGTCTTAATCGGCATCTTTATGCTCTATTTAGCTGTGCATCTCCTTTTTGTACCATGACAGAGACGCGCAAAATCATCCATATCGATATGGATGCGTTTTACGCCTCCATTGAACAGCGCGATTTTCCCAAATTACGCGGTAAAGCCGTGATCGTCGGCGGTTCGCCGCAATCGCGCGGCGTCGTCGCCACCTGCAGCTATGAAGCGCGCCGATTCGGCATCCGTTCCGCCATGTCCTGCGCGCAGGCCTACCGTCTGTGCCCGCAGGCGATTTTCGTACCGCCGCGTTTTGATGTTTACCGTGCCGTCAGCGACGAAATCCGCCGCCTATTCCTCGCCGTTACGCCTTTGGTAGAACCACTTTCTTTGGACGAAGCCTATTTGGACGTTACTCACAGCGGCATTTTGCAAGGCTCTGCCAGCCGCATTGCCGATTTGCTGCGCCGACAGATTTTCGAGCACACCCGATTAACCGCCTCCGCCGGCGTCAGCTATAACAAAATGCTGGCGAAAATCGCATCCGACCTCAATAAACCCAATGGTATGGCAGTCATTCTGCCGCAAGACGGCGCCGCCTTTGCCGCCGCCCTACCCGTGCATAAATTTCACGGCATCGGCAAAGTTACCGCCGCCAAAATGCACAGTCTGGGCATTCGCAGCGGCGCGGACATGCTTGCCGCAGGCGAAAAAGAGCTGCTGCGCCATTTCGGCAAAAGCGGCTTGTTTTATTACCAAATCGCCGGCGGCAACGACCCGCGCCCCGTGCAATCTCGGCGCGAACGCAAATCGATTGGCGCGGAAACCACCTTCGCCCACGATTTATATCAGACGCAAGACATTCTCGCCGCCCTTGCCGCCCGCAATGCGGAAGCCTTTGCGCTCTTGGAAAGCAAAAACCTGCATGCGCGCACCCTCAGCATCAAACTCAAATTCGGCGATTTCAGCCAAATCACGCGCAGCATCAGCATCAAGCCCTATTTTTTCACGGCGGCCGACGCATGGCGGCATATTGAGCGGCTTTACCGCGATTGCCCGCAAAAACAAGCCGTGCGCTTAGCCGGCGTGAGCTTCTCGGGACTGCAAACCAAAGACATTCCCCTGCAACCCGATTTATTTGAAAAAACAAACTAAAAAATTATAAAATCATTAGTTTAGATAAAATACCTAAACAATAAGACCGTCTTAGAAATAAAACCATCATCAGAGAATAATTGCATTCGAGTAAAATGACAGTCGCCTTATTTATAGTCTCTTAACTTCAAAATGAGATTATTCTAAGCGCTTCTCCTGACAAAATGTGTATCTCTAAGTCTCATTTTGAAGTTAAGGTACTATATCATCAAGCCCATATTTCAATACACAAACTCCCGCACTCCCAAAGGTACACGCCCCAATAATTGCACGAAATCGGCATTGTCCGCACAGGAACCCTGCGCCAACAATTTCATATTACCTGCACTCACAAAACCATTGCTCAAAATATTCATAATAGGCAAAACAGGCTGAATCAAAGCCATCGGAATCGGGATGATTTTCAAACGATTTTCTTTGTGATGAATGACTTGTCGCAAAGTTTGCAGATAATTCGCCAAAGTGTGCTGCGTTGCGCCTGTCATGTTCACGATTGTGCCGTGCGGACGTGGCTTATCGGCAAAATTCGCCAAACCTTCCGCCACATCAAACACATGCACAGGCTGAATATCAAATTGTCCACCATTGGGCAAAGTGATAACAGGCAGTTGCGCCATCTTCAAAAATATTTTGCTGCTTTCGCCGCCGCGTCCAAACACCAGCGAAGGTCGCGCCACATTCACAAGCAAACCACTAGATAATAAAGCCAAATCGCCACGCCCTTTACTACCGACAAAATTGACTTCGTGATTTTCGTCCGCGCCCAAAGCGGATAATTGCACCCAACGTTTCGCGCCCAATTCCTGCGCCCATTTTGCCAGCTGCACGGGCGCATGATGATGCACGGTTTCCAAAACAGCCGCATGGCGACTTATCACGCCCACCGCATTAATGATGACTTCCTGATTTTGTAAAACTTTTTTCGCAGCAGCTTCATTCATATTCAAAAAATCAATCTCTTGGCGTGTGGAGATATGCACATGGTGTCCGCGTTCGCGCAAAATGCACGCAATTTGGCTGCCAATAAAACCGTGTCCGCCTAAAATCAGAACATTCATGATATTACCTTATTTTCTGTATTTTCCGAAATGATACTTTGCTGTTTTTCAGTCTGCCTCAACAGTTTTTCCTTCTGCAAAACCTGAATTTGCTTGCGAACCAAATACGCCAACACCAACAACAAACTCACGCCACCAAATATCGCCCAACGCAATGAATACAAGACTATTTTGCCCAAATCATGCTGCCCATTCGGCACAAACAGCAACACACATAACATCGGCAAAAACAGCGTCAAACCCAAATATAAACGTTGCCAAAATATCGCCGCTACCTCTTTCACACCATCACGTTCATCATCGCACAAAAAACCCAAAGTTTTGGTCAATGGCACGTTCAACAAGCCCCAACACACCGCACTGATGATTAAGGCAATCACGCCCATGGCAAACAATTCAAATAATTCCATGATTTAACTCCAAATTGTTGAAAATAACATTATTCAATGATAATCGGGAACAAACGGCACATCATGAGAGCCGAAAAACCTTTGTTTCTGCATTTCAGGCTGCATGAATATGAATGTTCCATTTTAAGACATCGGTTTCAGAACCATCAGAAAGAACACAATCAGCATCGCTAAAAATGCGGGATAACCCAAGCATTCCCAAGCTCGTTGGTAACGACGATATTCGCTAGGCAAGGTATTTTCGCCTTTTGCATAAGCATCTTGTGCCATTTTCGCCATTTTGATTTGCAACCAAACCACAGGCAGCCAACAAGCACCGGCCAGTGCATACAAAGCCAATGTCCATTTCACCCACAGCCACGCGCCGTCCCAAGTAAATGGCATGCCCATTTGATGCAACAGCCAAATTCCAGACAAAGGCTGAAAAATTACCGCAGGCGTGGTGAACCACCAATCGGCTTTCATCACCCATTTGGAAACCACAGCTTGCGCGGCAACCGAACCGCTGCGATTCGCCCAAAACAGATAAAATGCCGTGCCAAAACCCATCCCCACCATCACAACCGATGAAATGATGTGCAATGTTTTAACAATTAAATAGGTATTCATTTTTTAATCTCCTGTTTTTTCTGTTGAAAAAGAAAATAAAGAACCGCCAAAATCGGGATATTTTTGATTAAAGGCGCAAACGGGTGCGACCACATTTCAGGCAGCCTGAACGCAATAATTATGCTGTACACCAAGATAGTTGCAAATTGAAATAAATAAAACAAAGGCTTATTTTTTAATACGGTAAAATAGGCGATAGCCAACGCCACATCCAAACCCGCCGAAGCATAAAACACGGCTGCTTGCCATTCATGCGGAATACCAACTTGCGCCAGCAAATCCAATGAAAATTCAGTTGCAAAAATAACGGGTTGAATGCCGCTCCATGCCCACAGAAAACCTATTGAAACATAAATATAATGCGGTGTTTTCATTTTTAATTACCATAATTTCTGTAAAAACAGAAATAAAAATTGAAAAAATTTTGTGCTTTTGTTTCAGGCAGCCTAAACATTTAAACTACCTGAAAATCTATTTAAATCAACGCAATAACTTCTGAATGCTCGCGCCCAATTTCAGCACTTTTGCCATTGTTGCGGTGGACAATTTCAGCATCTCATTTGTCCAACCGGTTAATGTAGCAATGAAATCATGGGTTTGGGAAATGCGCTTTTTCACGGCTTCGTTTTCATTGACGAACTCGGGTTCTTGCATCAACTGGTGCAAAAATTGCAAGGTCGGTTCAATTTCGCGGCGTTGACGGTGCTCCACAATGATGCGGAACATCGTCCACACGTCTTCATAAGTGGTGAAATAATCACGGCGGTCGCCCAAAATGTGCGTAACTTGAACCAGTTGCAAATTCTGCAATTCTTTCAAACTGGTGGAAACATTGGAACGTGCTACACCCAAAGTTTCACAAATTTCATCGGCATTCATGGGTTTGCCCAAAATGTACAGCAGCGCATGAATTTGCGCAACTGTGCGGTTCACACCCCATTTCGCACCCATTTCGCCCCAATGTAAAACGAATTTTTCGGTAGTGGGATTAAGTTTCATCTTGTCTTCTTCCTGCTTTCAGCTATCTTGAAAATACAATAACGGTAGTCTAGCCTCTTTCATAATTTCTGTCAATACTGAAACTAAAGAATACTTAAATTGAAATCCTGAGCTTCTCAATGTAGATACTCAAAACGATAGGTATTATATAATATTCATATATATTATATAGATATAAAATCATTCAAAGGCATCATACAGAAATACTCCAAAGATGTGGGATTGACAAAAACTTCAGCTGAACAACATTTTCCCCATTGCCATATTCTGGCATAATTTTTTTACATCTCATTCAATAAATTAAAATCAAGCCTCTGATTTAAAACATGACACATACTTTAAAACTGCCTGAAAATAAATTTCCATTTCTAAAAACTATCTTATCATTTATCGCCATTCTTTTATAAAGAATAAAACCTTATAATACCTTCATTCCATAAATATTCACTTTATTTAATTTAAGAAGCGATAATGAGTAAACAAATGCTTATTGGGCTGGGTATGACAGGTGCGTTTGGAGCCAGTCAAAGAGCGTGGCTTGACCCTGCGGTTGATACCAAAACTCACCCCAATTTTGATGCCGACATTCGTGCTGCCAAACTTGCCGAGCAGGGCAAATTTCAGTTTTTGTTTTTGGGCGATTTTCCTGCGACCGTGCCACAGGATAACTCTTTTATGGACGGTATGGCGTTAGAGCCGATTGTCGCATCGGCAGTCATTGCACAGGCAACGAGTCATATCCGCATAGCGGCGACAGTGGCAACGTCGTGGAGCATTCCTTATACGCTTGCTCGCCAATTTAAGACGCTTGATGTGATGAGTGGCGGACGTATGGCATGGAATGCGGTAACAGGCGCAAAACGCCGCTGCATTCTCGGCGCATTGCACCGCGCGGATTAGTCTTTAATCCAATATTTAGAAATCTTTAAAAATACTGAAATAAACACGGCTATTTGTCTTATCATATAATTCGGATAAATTGCTATCGGTATTTACATATTGATAATTCAAAATAGGCGTTATACCCTGCCAAGAAAAATGAGGAGAAAAAACACCCAGTCTTGCTCTATGTTCAATATCTTCTCTGGCATCGGGATAAAAAGTATTGGCTTGATCAAATTTACGCGAAACCACCTGCCAATCCGCTTGAATACCAAATGAATTTTCAAAGACATACTGTCCGCCGGTAAATAAACTGGCTTGCGTTTCCCGCTCTTGCTCGCTTTGTGTGTGCCTGCGGTTAGCGGCAATGCCGCCATATAGGTAATAATTGGATTGTTGATTTAATAACATCGCATTTGCGTGGTATTTATTGGCATTCAAATGAGAAAGTTCATCATATTTCTCATGACTGATACCTGCACCGAATCTTGCCTGCCAATTAGGATGAAATCTATATTTATATTCCACATTCATGCCTAATTCTTTATTATAATCATCACTGCCTAACCAATTTTTACCGATATACGGCTTCACATCCCATTGATGCCGCAAAGTTTGATAACGATAGCCGGCAAATATTCTCGATTTATATTCATTATAATCTTTGCTATCTGCATAAGCCAAAGCATTGAGATTAGCCCCCAGCTGAAAATGATGCGCACCGTAAATCGGAAAGAGGCGATGAATATCTGCAGAAAGCTGCATACCGGTATCGGATTGCGGCAAGGATTTTGGATTTTTAGATAAAACCAAACCTTGCACAACAATGTTTTCATGCTTGCCGGCATGGTTGATATTGTCATTTTTCTCTATACTGGCTTCAAATCGATATTGATTACGATAAAATTTATCGATTTCTTGCAAATATTTGTCTAATAATATTCTGCTATTTTCGCTTAATAAAGATTGATTGATTTTTAATATTTCTGTTCTCGCCAAATCATATTGTCTGTCTTCAAACAGCGCTTGGGCATAAGCAAGGCGGACAAAATCATAATCCGGCCGTAAAGCCAAAATTTTCTCATAAAAAGGCAAAGCCGAATGAGGATAGAATTGCTGTCTAAGCATCGCAGCTTGTGCAAAATCCGCTAATATAACATCCGCATTGGCTTGTTGGCGGTACATCGGCAGATATTGCTCTAAAAATTCATAATCTTTTTGAATTAAAGCATATTCAATCGCTTCTTCCGCACTCAGCGATATTTCTTCTTTATTTGAATATTCGATATTATCTTCAGGCGCATGTATTTTACTTTCAGCCACATCAACACCGAAATCCCTCAAATGATTCGGCAAATTTTGCGCCGAAATGCCGCTAGCGGCCAAATACAGAATAAAATATATTTTTTTACGCATGAATACATCCATAAAATTAAAAGAAGCAGCAAATGCTGCTTCTCGTAATTAGGATAATTACTGTTTTCCAGCAAATCCGCCTTGATAAGTAGCGCCGTTAACTTCACGGCTAAATGTGCCGCCCATTTCTTTGGCTTCGCCGTATAAATGTGCTTGCGCTGTGTTGCTGGAGAATTTTCTGCCATCCCATGTTAATTGATCGCTAAAATCTAATTCGCTGGCAGCTACGATAGGATTATAGCGATTGCCGATATTATTCGGCGATTTCATGCTGTCTGTAACATGTACTTCTAGTATTTTCCCTGCAGCGCCCCAAGCCAAATCAGCGTGCATGTTTGCAATCACTTCGCTTGTGCCGTTATGCACTCCCATTGCCACCCCATGATAAGAAGCATTAATTTCTGCTGCATCAGCCGGTGTATAAACTTGTCCGATATTAACAAATCCTGCCGATTTTCCGGTCGTATTATCAATGACTTGACCAAAAGTCTGATATTCCCAACCTGCTGCGCTCGGATCACGCAGATAAACGGAAACACTGCCGTCATGGTTATCATAGCCTTTAACCGCGGCAAAAGCAGGATTCACATTTTCACCATTTTTGATTGCATTCATGCCGGCATCATAACCGGATCGACCAGTTGCCGAACCGTTGAAATCAGCTTCTTTCAAGCTTAGTTTGCCGTCCGCTCCAACGACGACTTTGCTATTCATGAAATTCACTTTACCTGCATCAGCCGTTTTAGAAGACAGCAAACCCAAGTCTTCTACACGATTCCTATCGCCATGCGAGCAAGCCGCTAATAATAGCGCCATGCCTAAAACCGAATAAATTTTAAAATTTTTCATACTGTTACCTCTTAAATAAAAGAATGTTTTCCATCTCTCCTTAGCAGAGAGAACTGCATTATATGTCACAATCAGTGTACATGTCACGATTAGTGTACATGTCACGATTAGTGTACATGAGAAATTTAGCGGCTATATGAAAATTAGCCGAATGAAATCGCTAACAAAAAAATTCGGTCATCGCATAAAGTATCTACGCACCATGCGAGGCTATTCCCAAGAGCAATTTGCCGAAAAATGCGGCTTTGCCCGCACTTATATGAGCCGAATCGAAACAGGAGGCGCTAATCCCTCATTAATTGCATTAGAGGTTTTAGCAACCGCTTTGGAAGTGAGTTTGTCGCAATTATTAAATTTTGAGGAAAAAGACTCCGAGTCAAAACCTTAATTTTTATACATCACTACATTTTTCTTATCTATTCATAATCCCTGAATTTCTTTGTGCTAAAGGCGGTAAAGCCGCCATCACATGCTATGCTTCCGCTTTCTTTTTTCCAGCAATCAGCATGAATTGGACTTCTCTTTTCTCAACCTTGCGCATCGGCTCGGCGGCGCAGCCCGAGCCTTCGGTGCGTTCGGATTTTCAGCGCGACAGCGACCGCATTTTATTCTCCGCCGCGTTTCGCCGCATGCAGGATAAAACCCAGGTATTTCCTCTGGAAAAAAACGATTATGTCCGCACCCGCTTAACGCATTCTTTGGAAGTCTCTTGCGTGGGACGCAGTTTGGGCAGCAGTGCCGGCACGACTTTACTGATGCGCTATCCCGAGCTTCAGCAGCACATCACGGCGGCGGATGTCGGCGATATTGTCGCGGCAGCATGTTTGGCGCATGATTTGGGTAATCCGCCTTTCGGACATTCGGGCGAGCAGGCAATGCGGGATTTTTTCGTCAGCGATAATGGACGCGATATGTTGCAAGCCTTACAGCTAAGTCCCGCAGAATGCGCGGATTTAACGCATATTGAGGGCAATGCACAAGGGTTTCGCATTTGCAACCGCCTAGAAAGCCCCGATAATCACGGCGGTTTGCGCTTAACCGCCAGTACGCTTGCCGCTGCCGCCAAATACCCTTGCACGGCATTTGCTGTGCAAGATCAGGCTTATTACAAGAAAAACGGCGTGTATATCGATGATGTGCAAGACTACGCGGCGGTTTTTGCCGCGCTGCATCTGCCTGAAATCGCGCCGCATGTCTGGCAGCGTCATCCGTTGTCCTATCTCATGGAAGCTGCCGACGATAGTTGCTATTTGATTGCCGATATTGAGGATGCCTACCAAATCGGGCAAATTCCCTTCTCCGATGCCTACGATTTGCTGCAGCGCATTGCCCGTCCTTTTGTCGATGATGTGCGTTTGCAGAAAATGCAAAGCAAAAGCGACCGATTAGCCTATTTGCGCGCCAAAGCGATCGGCTGCTTGGTGCATGAAACCCTTGAAGTCTTCTGGCAGTCCGAACAAGCGCTGCTCGGCGGCAATTTCAAAGGCGCATTGCTTGATCATATCCGCAGCTCCACGGCGCTTCTTCATCATCAATATCTTCAAGCGCATCGGCAAAGGCGGCAAGAATTTTGTCTAAAGATTGCTCGGGCGGACAGAATAGTTCAAGCAAACATGCTGCGGCATCAATTTGTGTGCTTTTATAAGGAGAGAAACTCATTTGCGCTTCCTGTGTTAACAATAATGCGTCCTGCGGGACGCTTTGCCCAATCTCGGCATACGGGAATAACTTCATCTAAAAAGATTTCTTGATAAGGCATGTGCGCGACAAAATCGCTGTCGAATAATTTTGCCAGCCAAGACCAGATTTGCTCCCGCTGTCCGCTGCGGCAATCGCCGGAGCTAATACCGTACAAAGTCACACCGCGCAAGATAAAGGGCATAACAGAGCCCTGCCAAGCACTGCCTTCCGCCATACCGATTGCACAGACTGCGCCATGCGGCTGAATTTTGCTCAATAATGCCGCCAAACTCGCACCGCCTAAGGTATCAATCGCGGCGGAAAATTGCGCCGAATGCAGGGCTTTGGGATTGTCCTTAACCTCTGCCAAAGACAGAATTCTTTGTACACCCGCTTGATAAAACAAGGCTTCATGCGCATCAGGCGAACACGCCGATGCCACAACATCATAGCCCAAATAGGCCAATATCCGCACCGCCCACAAGCCGACCGCGCCATTAGCTCCTGTAACGGCGATTTCGCCGTCTTCAGGCACAATGCCATGTTTGAGCAATTTATCAACCGCCAAAGCAGCGGAAAATCCTGCCGTGCCTAATAACATCGCGGTTTTGCTCGTCCAAGCGCTTGGTATGGGAACGATACTGTCGGCATTGACCGCAATCATTTGCGCCAAACCGCCGTTCACTTGCTCGCCCAGACCGGCACCCGCCACCAAGACCGCATCGCCCTTTTGCCAGTTAGCATCCGCAGAAGCCTGCACTATGCCCGCCGCATCAATACCGGCAATCAGCGGATACTGCCGCATCACTTTTCCGCCGCCGGTAATCGCCAGCATATCTTTATAATTCAGAGCACTATATTGCACCGCAATTTGCACTTCTCCGCTAGGCAGCACAGCATCTTCCACCAGACAAGCATTTGCCTGCGGATATCCATAAATTCGTATGGCTCGCATGAATCCCCCTGAAAAAGGCATAGTGTAAGCAAGGAATTGTCTTTATGCCACAATCGGGCGATAATCCGCGCCTGCTAAGGTTTCAACACACAGGACAACACATAAAGCGTCGCTCTAAGTGTTGCCATGAACATGAATAGGAAGCGCTTACTGCTGCTCCCGATAAAATCCTACTGCCATAAATGGCGGGGGGTCAACCGAAAAGGAATTTTTGATGAAAGCTAACATTATTCTGGCGGTGGAATCGTCCTGCGACGAAACAGGCGTGGCGATTTACGACTGCCGACGCGGCGCGCTCGCCAATCAAGTATTCAGCCAAATCGACATGCACCGTGCCTACGGCGGCGTAGTACCCGAACTGGCGGCACGCGACCATCTCAAACGCCTACCGCCTCTGCTGCAACAAGCCCTTGCCGAGGCAAAATTAAGCCTGCAAGACATCGATGCGATTGCCTACACCGCAGGTCCGGGGCTGCTCGGTGCATTAATGACCGGCGCAGGCTATGCCCGCAGCCTTGCCTATGCGCTTAATATCCCTGCCTACCCCATTCATCATATGGAAGGACATCTACTCTCGCCCTTATTGGCGGCCGAACAACCCGAACTGCCCTTTCTCGCCCTACTGGTTTCAGGCGGACACACGCAAATCCTCGCTGTCGATGCCATCGGACAATACCGCCTGCTCGGGCAAACCCTAGATGACGCCGTAGGCGAAGCCTTCGACAAAACCGCAAAAATCATGGGACTTCCCTACCCCGGCGGACCGGAACTTGCCGCCCTTGCCCGACAAGGCAACCCGAAACGCTACGACATGCCGCGCCCTATGACTAACCGCCCGGGGCTGGATTTCAGCTTTTCGGGGTTAAAAACCCATGTCCGCCTGCTTATCGAACAAGAACCCGCCGAGGCGCATGCCGACATTGCCGCCAGTTTTCAACACACCATTGTCGAGACCCTGCTCATCAAATGCCAACGTGCTTGGCAGGAAAGCGGCTACCGCGATTTAGTCATCGCAGGCGGCGTATCCGCCAACCAAGTCCTGCGCAGCGAACTGGAAAAAAAAGCGCAAGCCTTAAAACGCCGGGTCTTCTTTCCCGAACTCGCGCTATGCGGCGACAATGCCCTAATGATTGCCCATGCCGCCGCCCGCCGCCTCGACATCGGCAAAAGCGCGGATTTATCCCTAGACATCAAAGCGCGTTGGTCATTGGAAGCGCTCTCCGCCTAAAATGCGTCGCTTGCCTAAAGCCGCTCGGCAAGCGACAATGCGCCTTTTTCCGAGGACAATATGGCGGACTTCTCTCGCATCGAACTGCTGGCCGATAGCAGCATTCTGGAACAACACGAATTTCCTTTATTTGAATATACGGGACTCTATCTGCAACTGCGCAGCCAAGCGCAAACCATGGACTACTGCTGCATTGTGGTTGACCAACAAGAAGCGCAGGATGCCGATGATGAAAAACTGCTCAACCTTGTCGCCGCCTCGGGCTATGTGGACGATGACAGCGATATTACCTTCCGCATCAGCAAAGCCGAGCAATATTTCTATACCTATTTCAATTTCAAAGCGCATGATGCGCATCTAAGCGATTCAACGGACTAATGCCGGCTTTTTTATTCAAGAGAGGATAAAAAATTATCCCCGAACATCAACTGAAATCTTCGGGGATAAATCGGCATCTAAAACAAGGATAAGATTATTAGTGCTGCTGTCTATGCGGAAAACGCTCGCGCGGATTGCCAAAAATCATGGCAATCATCAATAAAGCGGCGAATGCCAAAAGAGACCACAGTGGAATGGATAAACCTAAAAAATTACCGACGACAGCACAATCACCGGTGCCCTGCATTGATTGCAACAAACCATTCCAAAATCCATTCTTATCTAAAGTGCCCCAGAAATCGAAGCCGCAGGCAGGAATTTCGCCGGCAGGCAAACTTTGAATATGCAAATGTCTGGCACTTAAGCCCAAGCCGAAAAAAATGCCCGCATATTTGCCAATCATCAATGTCGTGCGGCTTATCGAGTTTACAGGCCAAAAAACCGCTTCCAATATCATAAAGCTTCCTGCTATTGCGAATGCGAGCCGCTGCATCATGCACAGCGGACAAGGTGCCAGATAAAGCGTTTTTTCCAAATATAGCCAAGCAAAAAGAATTAAGCCCCAAGCGCCTAGGCCGCTTATAAATAAAGCAATACGTTTATGTGTCTCTAACATGCTTTTTCCTATCTAATCTATAAGGCGCGCATTATAGCAAATGCCCCCTGTGCTTGGCTAAATTATCGTAAATGCCTTGTATTTTTCATAGCTGCCGCCATTGATGATACCTATATACAAAAAATTCGGATATCAAATGAGCGTAAACAATCAAGATCTTGTACTTAATGAAATGCGGGCAGCATTAGCCTTGCTGGAAACGGAAATGCGGACAATCGGCTGGTGGCAATCCCAAGCGCCGCCGGTAGAAGCGCTGAACAGCAAAGAGCCTTTTTGCATAGATTATTTGCGTTTTAGCGAATGGCTGCAATGGGTGTATATCCCTAAAATGCAGGCCTTTATGAATCAAACAGGCCGCCTGCCTGCCCAAAGCAATTTACTAGCGATTGCAGAAGAAGCATGGAAAGGCAACGACCGCGACAGCACGAGCTTATTGCAAATAATTGAATTATTAGATGCCTTAGTCATGGGCGATGCCAAAGACAAACGGCAGACCGTCATCGGGCAAAGATTATCTTAACCGGGAAAAACGCATTGTTTCAGCTGAATCATTTGCGAGTCCTCGGCATGATGCAACAACATCTGAGATACGCGTTCCTGCCATAATCGGGCAAAACGGCTTTGCTCTTGCGCATCCGCCAATCCGCTCATCACTTTCGGCATTAAAGCGCGCATCTCTTCCGGCCAAGGCACAATCTCCGTATTCAGCGCGATGCTTACCGCATCGCCGTTATCTTGGCGGCGCATCAGCATTACTGCTTCAATATCGGCATTAAATTGCAATAAATTTCTGCGCTTAAACAAAGCTTGCGCGCCAATGCCGGCAAAGCCCGTATCGCTTGCCGCGCCTGTGAGCAATTGCACAATACTCGCCATGACGCCGGTAGTGCCGCTATCCGGCGACTGGGCAAAAAATACTTCTATTTCGCCGCGTTGGGCAAGCTCTTCGCCGTATAAAGCTTTAATGCCTGCCAAGGTCATTAAATAGGCGGCGGCAACCGTCGGACAAGAATGCCCCGCCAATTTTACGGCATCCGCATAGCGGTATTGCAGCAATCCCGAATCTGCCGCACCCAAAAACCATGCCAATTTATCTTGAATATGCAAGATAGGCGCTTGGGCGAAAAAATCCGGAAAACCTTCGCTGTCAAAGATGAGGCTCATACTGTACTCCTAATAAGATATATTATTTGCCGATGCAAAATCCTGAAAAGATTTCGCCTAATAAATCATCGGCATGAACTTTGCCGGTAATTTCGCCCAAATCATCATGCACAAGCCGCAAATCTTGAGCCAATAATTCGGCGGCGCGATGTCCTTGGAATGCCTGCCATGCCTGTAGAAAATGCCGCTGTGCCTTATCCAAAGCGCGAATATGGCGCTCCCGCGCAATAAAAGGCGCCTCGCTTTCCGTTTTGCCTGCCAATTGGGCGATTTTCTTGCGCACCGCTTCCAAACCCTGCCCCGTTTTGGCGGATAGCCATAAGCCGTCTTGATATTGTGCTTGCAGCGAAGCATCCGCCAAATCCGCTTTATTGTAGAGTTTTACAATCGGGCTATTGCCGGCGCGCTCGCGCAACTGCGTTTCCAAATCTAGGATTTCTGCCACATCCATATCATCTGCGGCAATCAGCAAAGCAATCAGTTGGGCATGCTGAATCGCCTGATGGCTGCGGCGAATGCCCTCTTGCTCGACAATATCTTCGCTTTCGCGCAATCCCGCCGTATCCACCAGATTGATGGGAATGCCTTCAATGATAATGGATTCGCGCAAGATATCGCGCGTAGTGCCGGCAATATGCGTCACAATCGCGCGATCTTCGCCGGAAAGCGCATTTAAAAGACTGGATTTGCCCGCATTCGGTTTGCCTGCCAAGACTAAATCGATGCCCTCATTAAGCAATTTGCCTTGCTCGGATTGCTGCAATAAGGCGGAGAGTTTCTCGCCCCAAGCCAAAAGGCGCGCTTCGATATTGCCTTCGCTGATAAAATCGATTTCCTCTTCCGGAAAATCCAGCGCCGCTTCGATATAAACGCGCAGCTGCAAAATCTCATCAGCCAAGCTATTTACCTGACGAGAAAATTCCCCTTGCAAGGAACGGTTTGCCGCCTGCATTGCCGCCATAGAACGCGCGGCAATCAAATCGGCGACCGCTTCGGCTTGGCTTAAATCCAATTTATCGTTTAAAAAGGCGCGCCGTGTAAATTCTCCCGCCTCAGCCAGTCGTGCACCGCTATCCAATGCCGCGCCGAGCAAGGCATTAGCCACTGCAATCCCGCCGTGTCCCTGCAATTCGACCACGTCTTCACCGGTAAAAGAATGCGGAGCTTGGAAATACAGCAGAATGCCTTGATCAATTAAGCTTCCGTCTTGTGCGTAAAAATGGGCAAAATGCGCATGACGTTTGCGCACATCTTCTATTTTGCTCAATTGCTTGGCAATCGCCAATGCCTGCGCGCCGCTGATGCGGATAATGCAAACGCCCCCTGTTCCAGAGGGCGTTGCAATCGCGGCTATCGTATCATGTTGTCCAATCATGAGGATTGTTTGGCATGATGATTTTGCAGCGCTTTGTGCGGTTCGCCGTAGCGTTTATTCATCAGCCATTGCTGAACAATGCCGAAGGCGTTCGATACCGTCCAATACAGCACCAAACCTGAAGGGAACCACATAAACATAAAGCCGAAAATCAAAGGCATCATGAGCATGACTTTTTGCTGCATGGGATCAGCAGGCGGCGGATTGAGTTTTTGCTGTAAGAACATCAAGCCCATATTGATAATCGGCAGGATGAAATACGGATCCATTGCCGACAAGTCTTGAATCCAGCCCATCCAAGGCGCATGGCGCAATTCCACCGATTCCGCAAGCATGTAGTAGAAAGCAATGAAGAAAGGAATTTGCAGCAGCATCGGCAGGCAGCCGCTGGCAGGATTGACTTGTTCTTTCTTATACAATTTCATGATTTCTTGGCTCATGGCTTGGCGGTCATTGCCATAGAGCTCGCGCAGCCGCGTCATTTCAGGTTGCAGAGCGCGCATTTTCGCCATCGATTTGTAAGCCCAAGCCGAAGGCACGAAAAAGAGCAATTTAATCAACAGGGTCATGACCACAATCGCCCAGCCCCAGTTGCCAATCACTTTATGAATCAGCTCCATGACTTTAAACATGAATTCCGAAATCATAAAGAGCATGCCGTAATCAACGGTTTTATCCAAATACGGCGCTACCTGATCAAGGTCTTTAACGATTTTCGGCCCGACATAAGCGCTGCTGCTGAATTCGTATCGGCTTCCTGCGGGAATGCTCAGTACTTCCGATTTCACGCCGACGATATGATCGCCGTTATTGGGATTATATTGCGTGTAAAGCACATGCGGCACGCTGTTTTTCGGCACTAAGGCGGCGATGAAATAATGCTGAATCATGGCTACCCAGCCGTCTGTACTATTAACGGATTTCGCGGCTTTTTTAGTGTCTGCAATATCGCTTAATTTGATTTTTTCATAGCGATTATCTGCTGATGATAAGACCGCGCCAGTAAAAGTGGCGATATTGGATAAGCCTTGCGAGCCTTGAGCTTTGCCGAAAGCAATTTGATTATAAGCAATACCTTGCCATGCATTTGCGCTACTGTTGTCTAATTGCTGCAACAATTCGAATTCATATTTGCCGCGGTGGAAAGTAAAGGTTTTGCTGACGCTGAGACCTTGTTCGTTCTGCCAGGTAAAAGGCACCGTCAGGCTGTCTTGTCCTTTCTCCAGCACATATTCGTTTTGCGCGCTCTGCCATAAGGCGGTATGCGTGGGCGAGGCTTCATCGCGTACAGCGCTAACCATGCCCGAGGTCATCTGCATGCGGTTGGGATTATTTTGACGAATCAAAGCCAATGCCTGATCGTTTTTCAAACTCACGGGGTATTTCAGCAAATCGGCCTGCATTAGGGTAGCGCCGCGCGTGCTAATCAAGACGTCCAGCACATCGGTGCGCACGCGGACAAACTGCTCCTGAGCATTGGCATGAGTGGCAACCGGCGCATTCATCGACGTATTTGAAGCGCCGGCCGACGGTACACCGGCATCGGAAGAAGAAGGATCGATTTGTATTTGTGCGGTAGGGTTTTGCGGCATATTCGCCAATTGCCAGCGCTGCCATAAGATGAAAATTAATCCTGCTGCCAAAGCATACAAAATTACACGCATATTACTTTTCATATTTCTCCACACTTTTTTCTGGAACGGGGTCATAGCCGCCCTTAGACCAAGGCCCGCAGCGGCAAATGCGTTTGACGGTAAGCCAAGAGCCGTACAAAGCGCCGTGGGTTTGAATTGCCTCTTCGCCGTAATGCGAACAGCTCGGTTCAAAACGGCATTGTCGACCGATATAAGGACTAAGGGTTAAGCGGTATAATTTAATCAATCCGATCAGGAATCTTTTCACTATTGTATTCTATGCCAATGTTTTTGCAATGAAGCAAATAAGCTCGCATTATCCGCTAATGCTGCCGCTGATTTCGGCATCACGATAATATCTATGGTTTTCGCGTCCGAGCTTAACATCTGCAAACGGAAAGATTCGCGAATAATACGTTTGAGGCGATTACGTTCATGCGCTTTTGCAACACGCTTTTTCGCCACCACCAAACCGAGACGGGAAAACTTAGGCGATTCCATACAATAACGCCCCAGCACAGTGAAATAGCGGTCGCTGCTTCTCTGTTCAGGGGCGGAAAATACCTGATCAAACTGCGCGCGCTGCGTCAGTCGCGCTTCTCGCACAAAGGCGGCACACACGCGCAAGCAAATATTACACGGTCAAACGATGACGGCCTTTGGCGCGGCGGCGGCTTAAGACTTTGCGTCCATTGGCGGTAGCCATGCGCGCACGGAAACCGTGAGTACGTTTGCGTGATACATTACTAGGTTGGAAAGTACGTTTTGACATTATTGTCTCCTATTAAAATTCAAAGCGCGAGATAATACGGCGTTTATTAAAACAAGTCAAATATTTCAACACATAGAACGCCACATAAAGCGCCGTTCCGGCGGTTGCCCCGCATCGGGAAAGCCTTAGCCTCTTCCGATTGCATTATTTTCCCTTGAATTTACAATCCAAGTGCAAAAAAAGAGATTTCAACTAACAAGGCATTTTGGATAAAAACCGTCTTTGCCATTTCTTTTTCTATTATTCATTCGATTGATAAATAGCGCGGGTTTTAAATGCCAAAGATAAAGTGCCTTTATCAATATAAGCCAATTCCCCGCCGATCGGTACGCCATGCGCCAAGCGCGTCGCACGAACATGATGTTTAGCCGCCAATTCATTAAGAAAATAGGCGGTTGCTTCGCCTTCCAAGGTGCTGTTGGTTGCCAATACCAATTCCTTGATTTCTCCTTGAGCCAAACGCTTATCCAAGATATCAAGCCCCAAAGCCTCCGGACCTATACCGTCAAGCGGCGAAATATGTCCCATTAAGACAAAATACAAGCCTTGATAATCGGTGGATTGCTCGATTGCTAGCACATCGGCCGGCGCTTCCACAACGCAAAGCGTCTGCTGGTCGCGATGCGCATTACGACAAATCAAACAGGTCGCTTCATCGCTCAAATTACGGCAAGATTCGCAGCGTTGCGCCGTATGCAGAGCGTATTCTATCGTTTCCGCCAATTGCGCGGCTTGCGTTTGCTTTTTCAGCAGCAAATCCAAAGCCATTCTTTGGGCGGTTTTTGCGCCTACCCCGGGCAGGCAGGTCAGCGCTTCGACCAATCGGTCGAAGCTGGGGGAAAAAGACATCTTAAAACGGTAGTTTGAAACCTGCCGGCAATCCTATGCCCGCGGTAACTTTGCTCATTTCCGACTGCGTCATTTCCTGCACTTTCACAGCCGCATTATTTACCGCGGCGGCAAACAACGCTTCTAACATCTCTTTGTCTTCATTCATCGCCTCGGCGCTAATCTGTACGCGCGTGCAACCGTAATGACCGTTCAATTCCACTTCGACCGCGCCACCGCCGGCTTGCCCCGTCACTTTCTTATTGACCAGCTCAGCCTGCATTTTTTGCATATTTTCCTGCATTTCCTGAGCTTTTTTCATCATGCCGCCCAATCCACCTTTTAACATCATTCACTCCTAATGTGATTCACTGTCTAAAAAACGAATTGAATTCTCATCAATTCGCGCATCAAATTCTTTTTCCAAGGCTTGTACGGCGGGGTGTTGAAGAAATTCTTCCCGTAATTGCAGTTCCTGCGTCTGAAGTTGCGCATGCCGATGCTGAAATACGGTTTGCTGTTCTGCTTGTTCTGCGAGAGAAACTTGGATTTTTTCCCCTACAGCGGCGCTTAATTGCTGCGCCAATTGCTGCAAATGCGCCGCACTTGCCCAAACTTTGCCCGCCTCATCCGCCGCCATCTGCAAATGACCATGGGCATAGCTGACGGGATACATATTTTCTTTGACAAAAAAACTATTTGCCAAAGGCAAAGCCTGCGCCACCTGCTGCCAAACGGCAGGGGCATTGATACTGGCTTCCAATAATTCTCGGCTGATACGCGGCGGCATCTCCGATTCATCCGAAGCGGCTTGCGCCGGAGATGCTACTGCTTCTTCCCAAGGCGGCATCTCCTGCGACTCATGAAAAACACTGTCCTCAGAAACCGGCACCGCCTCTCTATCATCAGAGGGCAAAGCCGGTGCAACAGTATGTGCGTTCTGTTCCTGTTCTGCCGCTTCCTGCAATTGTTCTGCCAAATGATGCAAATCCGGCACAGCGGACGGCTGCAATGCCGCCTCATCAATCGGACGCACCTGTGCCAAATCTTGTTCGGGGAAGACCGGCTGCAATGCCAGCATGCGCAAGAGCATCATTTCAACCGCCATTGCGGCATCGGGTTGATAAGGCAGACTCTGCCAAGCATCGGTAGCGATTTGATACCACAACTGCACCAATTCAAGCGGCAATTGCGCCGCCAAATCCACCATATCGGCATGCACTTCGTCGGCAAAACGCTGCGCCTGCAATTGTGCGATGGTCAAGGATTGCAAGGTCTGCAAAATGCGGCGCAGCAAATCGCTGTAATCCGGCGCATAGCTTTCCAAAGCCGCATATTCCTGCCGCAATGCCTGTGCATTTCCCGCCGCCAAGTAACGAAATAAAGCCCTGACGCGCACCGCCGGCACCGCACCTAACAAAGCGGCGACATCTTGAGTCAATACCCTGCCCTGTCCGTAAGCAATCGCCTGATCTAATAAACTCAGGCTATCGCGCATACTGCCCTGCGCCGCCTCTGCCAGAATACCCAAGGCTTCCGTCTCAAAAGCCGTTTGCTGGCTTTGCAAAATATGCTGCAAATGCGCGGCAATCTGTGCCGTACTCATATTTTTAAGCTGAAATTGCAAACAGCGCGAGATGACGGTAGCGGGGATTTTCTGCGGATCGGTCGTGGCAAGAATAAATTTCACATGCTCCGGCGGCTCTTCCAAGGTCTTGAGCAAAGCATTAAAGCTGCCGTCAGACAACATATGCACTTCATCAATCAAATATACTTTGAACCGCCCTTTAATCGGCATATACGGCACACTGTTAAGCAATTGCCGCGTATTATCCACCTGCGTGCGGGAAGCGGCATCCACCTCGATTAAGTCCGGAAAATTGCCCGCATCGATTTCGCGGCAATGCTCGCATTCTCCGCAGGGATGGGAAGAAATACCGTTAGTTAAGCAATTAATTGATTTGGCGAAAATTCTGGCGATGGTCGTTTTGCCGACGCCGCGTGTGCCTGTAAATAAATAAGCGTGATGAAAATGCTGATGATCAAGGGCGTAACTCAAAGCCTGAGTCACATGCTGCTGTCCTACGAGTTCTTGAAAATTTTTCGGGCGCCACTTTCTGGCTAATACTTGATGCATAAGACCGTCAGCTAAAAAAGAAAAAGGCCTACACCAGCGCTCCTCGGCACCCAAGATCACCACTACCGTTGCTTCCTTCCGGACCTGGCGGGGTTCGCGGCTTATTGTTGCGAGGTACCAATGTAGACCAGACGCGCATTATAGCGGCTGCCTGTTAAAATGCAAGCAATGTTTCAACCCTCAGAAGGACACATAAAATACCCCTTGTGTATTGCCCTGAATTGCAAGAGTTTACACTTCTCCGACTATAAATCATCATAAAATAATTGCCGAACAAAGCGCCGTTTACAGCCTTTGATTTCACGAATTTGTCGGCTTATTTCAAGCCGAAGGTCAAACGCGTCCACGCAAAGTGGCGAATGATTTCATATAGAGCGAAACTCAATAATAAAGTAAGCAGACTTATCGCCGCATAATATTGCCCTGCCGAGAAATTCGCACTATCCAAAAGCCAGGCAATCATAATCACAATCGCCGACTGAATCAGATAGCGAATCACTGTACCGCTCTGATATTGCAGATGATAGCAATAATAGAATAAGAGAAAAGTCACACCACCTGAGGAACAGGCATGCAATAGACGATAGGTAAAGCCGCCGAATGCCGGAAGATAATCTTGCAGTTTGATGAGTTTAAGCCCAAGTAGATAATCGATGATAAAACTTATAGTCGAAGAATTGAAAAAGTATTACGGCGTTGGCTCGCTTTGCCGTACTATCTGTACTGTCTGCGGCTCGCCGCCTTGTACTACTTTTTCACTTCTCCGACTATAGCATTGTAATTATCAGCAATATGGCAATCTGTTTCTTAGTGATGCGATGCAAGAACTCGCGCCGCGCATAAAGCAAAGCGCCGCAATAATAAAAAGGAAAAAATTGTAAGGTATTAACGATGAAAAAATTAAATAAATTGCCGTCAATCGAGCCGAAGAAATACCAATATTTGCCATTTAAATACAGCGCAAGAGGATAGACTGCCGTAGCAATTAACAACATAATGAGAAACTGTTTCCACCATGCGCTGAAATAAATTTTTTCAGGAATCAGCATGTCCAAACAGGCGCAAACAAAAAGCGTAATCAAAAACCAGCCGTGCATGACCATGCGCCATAAATCAAAATTTTTCCAAGCAAAATCCATATAATAAGCGCCGAATATTTGCAATAACAGATTACCGCCAAAGCAGCCCAATAATAAAGGCAGCAAAACGCGCTTAATTCTTGCTTGAAAAAATACCTTTTTGCCCTTGCGGCTGCGAATCATGCAGGCTAAAAATCCTGAGACGAGGAAAAAAGTTTCCATGCGGAAAATATGCTCCGGATAGACGAGCGCAAAAATCGCAAAGCTTTTATGATGAACGCTGGAATAAACAAAAGTATAGTACCTTAACTTCAAAATGAGACTTAGAGATACACATTTTGTCAGGAGAAGCGCTTAGAATAATCTCATTTTGAAGTTAAGAGACTATAAATTGCGGCGAAATTACCGACACCGCATGCCAAAATACGCCGACAATCATCAGCACGGCACGCAGCATATCCATACCGTGATAGTAAGTAGCAGAAGATTTTGTCATTAATAAAAAACAAAAGCTGCCTGTTAAACAGGCAGATTTTTCAAAAGATTTTTAATAAATATCGAAATCAAAATATTGCCGGTTGATTTTTTGATATTCTCCATTGTCGCGAATACCTTTAATCGCCGCATTTAAACGCTGGCGCAATGCTTCATCGCCTTTGCGCACGGGAATGGAAACCCCTTCGCCGTAAAATTCCGGATCATTAAACAAAGGTTCGGCGAATGCAATGCCTTTTCCCATCTCTGTTTTCAAAAAGCCCGAAGATAATGCGGTCTGATCGGCTAAAGTGGCATCTACGCGCCCTGCCACAAGGTCTAAATTCACTTCGTCTTGCGTATTGTAACGCTCAATGGAAGATACGACTTGGGCAAATTTCGCAGTGGCGTAATAGTCGTGAATGGTCGAGGTTTGCACGCCGATTTTTTTGCCTTTCAAATATTCCATTAAATTCTCTTGCGTGATGGCTTCCGCTTGTGCGGCGGCAAGCGCCAATTGCCCGTTATTAGAATAATATTTGTCTGTGAAATCGACGGTTTTTTTCCGTTCTTCGGTTGCCGACATCGAAGCGACGGCAAAGTCAATCCGCTCGTTTAACAATGAAGGGATAATGCTGTCCCAATCCATTTTTACCAGCTCGCATTCCGCCTGCATTTCCTTGCATAAGGCTTTGGCGATATCGACATCAAAGCCGATTAATTCATTGCTTTCATTGACTGCAGAAAATGGCGGATAAGCGCCTTCGATGCCGATGCGCAAGGTTTGCGCCTGTGCCGAAACGGCGCTTGCGGAGATTAAAGCGGCAATTAAGAGTTTTTTCATTTTCTTCCCCTTTCTTGGATAGGTTGTAAATGGCGATAAATTCGCTTTTCTAACACTTTAAATAACACAAAAATACATAGCGTAATCAAAAGATAAATGACGGCTGCTGTAGTAAAGGCGAGATAAGGTTCGTAGGTTTTGCCATAGGCGCTGCGTACCACCTGCGTCAAATCCATAATGGCGATGGTCGAGACGATTGCCGAACCGTGCAGCATGAAAATCACTTCATTGCTGTAAGCCGGCAAGGCGCGGCGCAAGGCGCCGGGCAAGATAATGCGTCTGGCGATTTGCGCTTTGCTCATGCCGAAAGATTTCGCCGCTTCGATTTCCCCCAGCGGCGCGGTTTCGATAGCCCCGCGCACGATTTCGGAAGTATAGGCGGCGGTATTTAATGCCAGCGTTAAAATCGCCCAAAACATTTTATTGCGCAATAAATCCTGCATAAACTGCGATAAATTCGTGATTTCCGAAATCCATAAGCCTAATGCGAAATAAATTAAATAAAGCTGAATCAGCATCGGCGTGCCGCGAAAGATATAGCTGAAAGTTAAGGCGGGTAGACGCAACACAAAGGGCAGGCGCGATGCCATCAGCATGCCCAAAGGAATGGCCAAACATAGTCCAATCAATAGAGAGGTAGGCACCAGCCACAGGGTATTGAGCGTGCCTTTCCAAATATCGCCGCCGTATTGGCTGAAAAAACGAATCAGATATTCCCAAAAACTTTCATCACGCATTAAGACACCGTCGCAAAGCCTTTAGAAAAATGTCGTTTTAAGGCGAATACAATCATAAGGGAAATCGTCGTAAAGAACAGATAGCCCAATGCGCCGATCATATACATGGCAAGGCGCAGTACAAAATCCGATTTAATCATAGGATTGCTAGTCGCCGCTTCTTTGATGACCTTCGTCAAATCATCCACTTGCACTAGAGACACTAAGGCGGTGGTTTTCATCAAGACCAGCCAATTATTGGAAATGCCCGGTAAGGCGTAACGCAGCATTTGCGGGAAACTGATGCGGCGAAAAATTTGCCAAGGCGACAAGCCGTAGGCTTTTGCCGCTTCAATCTGTCCTTTGGGAATTGCCAGATAAGCACCGCGGAAGGTTTCCGCCATATAAGCGCCGAACATCAAGCCGATGGTAATCACGGCGGTGGAAAAATTATTCAAGGCGAGGTCTTGCAGTCCCAAAAAGCGGGCGGTATCGGTTTTGCGAAAAATCAGCAATAGCCGCTGCAAACCATAGAAAAACAGGAATAATTGCACCAAATCGGGAATGCCGCGCAATACGGTGGTATAGACCGTCGCCGGCATGCTCAGCCACGATCTGCGCGATATTTTGGCAAAACAGGCAATCAAACCGATTACAAGCGCCAAGATAAGCCCGAGCAAAGAAAGCTCAAGCGTTATCTTTGCGCCCTCAAGGATACGGTCTTGATAACGCCAAAGGACTGAAAAGTCTTTATCCATTATTTGCCGTAAATATCGTAGCTGAAGTATTTGTCATTGACTTTTTTATACTCGCCGTTGGCACGGATATTTTTCAAGGCTTGGTTAAAGGATTGGCGCAATTCTTCATCTGCTTTACGCACGCCGATAGAAACCCCTTCGCCGAAATAGGCGGGCTCATTGATTTCCTCGCCGAACTGCTCGAATCCGGTACCGATTTCACGATCTAAAAAGCCGTCTTGTAAGACGATTTTATCGGCAAACAAAACATCTACCACGCCTTTTTTAGCATCTAAATTGGCATCGTCCTGCGTGGTATAGCGGTCGATTTTCGCCCATTTAGCAAAATGATCGGTGGCATAGCTATCAAATACGGAAGCGGATAACACGCCGATGGTTTTGCCTTTCAAGCCGGTTTCCGTCATTTCGACGTCGCTGCCTTTCAGGCGCACGAAAATACCGGGGTTGTGATAATAAGGTTCTGTAAACTCAATGACTTGACGGCGTTCGTCATTGGCATTCATAGAGGCGATAATCGCATCGATTTGCTCATTATTCAAAGCGGGAATCAGCCCTTCCCAGTCAATTTGCTTAAACTCGCATTCGCGCTGCATTTCCGCACATAAAGCCTTGGCAATATCGATATCAAAACCGATCATATTGCCGTTGCTGTCGATTTCCGAAAACGGCGGATAGGCGCCGTCGGTGGCGACAATTAAAGGTTTTGCCATGACGGGCAATGTCGCTGCCATGCAGAATGTCATCAATAATTTTTTCATAATTACCTCTAGCCTTTTAATGAGTTGGACAAAAACTGGCGAACGCGCTCCGAATCGCTGTGATAAAAGAGTTTGTCAGGCGTGCCTTCTTCTTCAATCTGCCCTTGATGCAAAAACATCACATGATTAGATACTTCGCGCGCAAATCCCATTTCATGCGTGACTACTATCATCGTGCGCCCTTCCGCCGCCAATTCCTGCATGAGCTTTAACACATCGCCGACCAATTCGGGGTCGAGCGCGGAAGTCGGCTCGTCAAAAAGCAAGGCATCAGGCTCCATCGCCAAGGCGCGGGCAATGGCAACGCGCTGCTGCTGCCCGCCGGATAATTGCGCCGGATAATAATGCCGTCTTTCGTACAAGCCCACTTTATGCAAGAGGGCTTCGGCGCGAGCGACGGCTTCTGCTTTCGAGAGTTTGAGCACCAACATCGGCGCTTCGATCACATTTTGCAGCACCGTCATATGCGCCCACAGATTGAAACTTTGAAAAACCATCGTTAAGCGGCTGCGCAGACGCTGGATTTGTTTTTCCGATACCGCCAAACGCTCGCCTTTGCGATCTGTCTTAATCTGAATATCTTCGCCGGCGACAATAATCTCGCCGCTATTAGGCATTTCCAAGAAATTCAGACAACGCAGAAAAGTGCTTTTGCCCGAACCCGAAGAACCTAAAATAGATACCACATCGCCTTTATGCGCGGTCAAAGAAATGCCTTTGAGCACCTCATGGCTGCCGAAAGATTTGTGAATATTACGCGCCTCAAGCGCGGGAATCGCTGTCAATGAAATGCCCTAGACCGTAGAAAGCGATTTATTGTACACGCTGCTTGCCGCCTGTAAAGCAAAAAACGCAGACAATGTTATCTTGGCAATCACTATCGCTTATACTGCGCTTTTTTTTCCGAGAACCGCTATGCAAACCGCCATTCAAGATTTACTTGCGGCATTGGTCAGCCGTCCTTCGATCAGCCCGAATGATGCCGGCTGCATGTCGCTCATCAGCGATTTTTTACGCGACACGCCCGCCCGCATCCGCCTCATCCGCATTGAAGACACGGACAATTTATTCATCACGCACGGACAAGGCGCACCGCATATCTGCTTTGTGGGGCACACGGACGTCGTACCGGCAGGCAATGAAAGCGACTGGAGCAGTCCGCCGTTTACCCCCAGCATACGCGAAGGCAAATTATACGGACGCGGCAGCGCGGATATGAAAGCGGGCGTTGCCGCCATGAGCTTTGCCTACCGCGAACTGATTCAAAGCCATCCGCAGCATCAAGGCACGCTGTCTCTGCTGCTGACTAGCGACGAAGAAGCCGCCGCAACGCACGGTATCCAAGCCGTGCTCCCCCTATTGCAAGCCGAAGGCATACACATAGATTATGCGATTGTCGGCGAACCGACCGCCAAAGACGCGCTCGGCGATTTTGCCCGCAACGGACGGCGCGGTTCGCTCAATCTCAAATTGCAGATTAGCGGCAAACAAGGTCATGTCGCCTACCCCGAAAACATTTGTAATCCCATTCACGGCTTAGGACACATCATTGCGGAAATCGCCGCCATTGAATGGGACAGAGGCAATGCGCATTTTCCACCTACCTCCTGCCAATTCAGCAATCTGATTGCCGGCACCGGCGCGGAAAACGTCGTTCCGCAAACCGCCACCGCGCTGCTCAATTGGCGCTTTAATACCGAGCAAACGGAAGCCGGCATCAAAACGCGCGTGGAAACATTAGTCCGCCGCATCTGCGCGGAAAAACAGCTGAGCGCAGCATTTGACTGGAAACTCTCCGGACTGCCCTTTTCCACTGCCAATCAAAAACTCCTCCAAGCCCTGAGCAAAGCCGTGCGGGAACATTGCGGACGCGACATCGTCTTTAACACCGCCGGCGGCACCTCCGATGCCCGCTTTATGGCGCAATACGGCGCGGATACGGTGGAATTCGGCACCCTCAATGCCAGCATTCATCAAATTGACGAGCATGTGCTGCTGGCGGATTTAGCGCTGATGGCAGCGGTGTACCGCGACTGCGTACGGCATCTGTGGGCGGCATAAATGCTTTGGATTAAAGCCACCATTGGCGTCATCAGCGTCATCATCATTCAATTGCTGGCACAAAGCCGCCATTATTATCTGGCGGCGCTGGTGTCCTCATTCCCTACTTTTGCCTTAATCAACCATTACATCTTGGGCAATAGCCGAGCGCCGGCGACATCACCCATAGGATAGGCAAGTCTTTGATAGCTGCCGTCATAGCCGATGGTTACGCCGATTTGCGCTCTTGCCGCCTGCACCAAGGCTTCGCCCTGCCAGATTTGCGCCCAATTTTGACGACTGGATAGCAAAAGCAGCAGTAATAAGATGTTTCTCATCATTTCCTCTCATTGTTCAAAACATATAGTCTTTATATAGTACCTTAACTTCAAAATGAGACTTAGAGATACACATTTTGTCAGGAGAAGCGCTTAGAATAATCTCATTTTGAAGTTAAGAGACTATATCATTATCTTTCCTGAAAACAGAACCTTCAAGCCTGTTGATGTTTCAACACACAGAGCGACACATAAAGCGCCGCTCTACGTGTTGCCCTGAATTGGAAGAGGTTACACCTCTCCCACAAGATTGTCCTCCCTAAAGGGAGGGGTTTCAACCAGTAAGGAAATTTTGATGAAGGCGGATATGGCTTGCACCTTGATGGCGGCTGCGGATATGTTGCGCTTGATAGCATAAGCGGTAGGCATTATTTTCCCAAAATGCTTCGAGGCTCGGGCTGGCGCTATAAACGCAGCCGAATTGCCAATCGGCAAGCTGCCGATGCGCAGCATTCAGCAGGCGGCTGGCAATTTGGCGGCGGCGGCAATCGGGATGCACGGCAATTCTTTGCACGCGTGCAAAACCCTGCTGCGCCCAATGCAGCTCGCCGCTGCGCTGCAATAATTGCTGCATCAGCAAGCGTCCGCGCGGTCGGCGTTCGCCGGCAATAACCGCTTGAGCCAATGCCGTATCCAGCGGCGTTTCCAAAGCGATTTGCAGCACGCCTAAGCATTCGCCCTGCGCATTTGCCGCCATAAATAAGACTTGATCCGGCATATCCAGCAAACGCTTTAAGTCTTCCGGTCGGCTGCGGTAATGCGCCTGATTCAGCAAAGACCAATAGCTGCGCAGCAACTGTTCATCGGCGGCTAAGTCTTGAGCTTGCAGCGCAATAATCTCTGTTACTTCATGTGATTGCAGCCTTTCCGTCTGCCCTGTGGGAAACAGGAAAAGTCTATCCATTAGGCATTCCAAAGGGTCGCCGCTGTAATGACGGTAATTGCCCTGCAAATGCACAATCTGTTCTTGCCTGACACCGAGCGTCGGCAATGTATTTAAGCAAAAATGCTGTGCGCTGCCTTCATAGCCCTCGCTAGTACTGGCAAGGGTAAAGGCAGGATAATGCCGACACAGGGCAATCAATTGAGCCGGCGCAAGTGCCGCCGCCTCATCAACAATCAGGGATTGCGCAGCAGGCAGACGGCGCAAGGCTTCATCCGGCGGCAGGCAAAGCAAGGGGACTTGCGTATGCGCGGCAATGGTTTGGTGATTCTCTGCAAACGGGCTCACAAGCAACAGCGGCGCAATCTTTGCTCCGGCAAGGGCATTGATTTTCTGCGCTAAAAAATGGCTTTTGCCGCTGCCGCGTTTGCCGAGGATAATTTGCGGCTGCGGATGGCTAAAGCGTGCAATCGCTTGATGTTGCGCGAGCGGCGGTGCAGATGCGGCATTTTGCTGTGCCGCCAAACGTCGCAAGTGCTGATGAAAATGATCGGCGCAAGCCTCAATTGCTTCGCCATGCGCCAGCCATCGCCTGTGGTCGGGGTCGCCGTCGGGATAATGTGCCGGCAAATGCAGATACAGATGATGCCCTGCGCCAATCGTCCCCGCCACAGCGGCAAAGGCATTAGGAAATAAGCCTTTGCCGGCATCGTAAAACACATCGCCTTGCGTGATGCCGAGATAGCGGCGGTAATCCTTAAGCGCGATATCACGTCCAAAAACGCCGAGCGGCGGTAAATCCGCCGCTTCGATAAGATGCAATTGCCGCATAGCGCACAATAGGTTAGCGATTATTCTGTCCGCGTTGGCGGATAAAATGATCGCAAAGCACCAATGCCGCCATCGCTTCCACAATCGGACAGGCGCGCAACCCCACGCAGGGGTCGTGTCGTCCTTTGGTTACTACTTCCGTGTCTTGATTGTGAATGTCGGTGGTTTTGCCGGCAACGAGAATGGAGCTGGTCGGTTTGAAGGCGACGCGCAGCACGATGCTTTGCCCTGTCGAGATGCCACCCAAGATACCGCCGGCATGATTGCTTAAAAATCCTTGTTCTGCCGCGCGTTCGTCGCGAAATTCGCTGCCGCGCTGCGTGATGCAGTCAAAACCGTCGCCGACCGCCACGCCTTTCACCGCATTGATGCTCATCAAGGCATGCGCCAAATCCGCGTCCAAACGGTCAAAGACCGGTTCGCCCAAGCCCAATGGCACATGCTCGATGACAAGGGTGATTTCCGCGCCGATACTATCGCCGTCTTTGCGGATGTCGTATAAATAGCGGTCCAGCATTTCGATTTGATGCGCATTCGGGCAATTAAAAGGATTGCTGCCCACATGCGCCCAATCGACAAATTCCAATTTATGCTCGCCGATTTGCGAAACATAGGCGCGGATTTGCGTGCCGCAGAGGTGCTGCAACACCGCTTTGGCAACCGCACCGCCGACCACGCGGCTCGCCGTTTCGCGTGCCGAAGAGCGTCCGCCGCCGCGATAATCGCGGATGCCGTATTTCTGCCAATAGCTGTAGTCGGCATGTCCGGGGCGGAATTTTTCCGCAATCGCGCTGTAGTCTTGGCTGCGTTGGTCTTCATTGAAAATCACGAAACCAATCGGCGTGCCGATGGTTTTGCCTTCAAAGATGCCGGAGAGGATTTGCACGCTGTCGCTTTCTTTGCGCGGCGTTACATGACGGCTGGTGCCGGGTTTGCGGCGGTCCAAATCCGCCTGAATGGCGGCAATATCCAAATCGATGCCGGCAGGGGCGCCGTCAATCACGCCGCCAATCGCTACGCCGTGACTTTCGCCGAAGGTCGTCAGCACAAAATTCTGACCGATGCTATTGCCGCTCATATTGCTTCCTTACAGAATGGCTTGCTCAATCCGCGCAGCGATTTCTTCTACACCGCCCTTGCCGTGAATCTCGCGCAATTTGCCTTGCGCGCGGTAAAAATCAATCAAAGGCTTGGTTTGCTGCTCAAATACATTGATGCGGTTGCGAATGGTGGCTTCATTATCGTCCGCACGTCCGCGTGCCAGCATTCTTTGCACGATTTCTTCATTATCCACATCTAAAAACACGACATGATCAATCTGCTGAGCATTCTCAGCCAATAATGCGTCTAAAGCCTGCGCCTGTGCCAAGGTGCGCGGGAAGCCGTCAAACAGCGCGCCTTTGTCGCTTAGGCGTTTGGCAATCATGCCGATAACGATGTCATCGGAAACCAATTCGCCCGCATCCATGATTTGCTTTGCCGCCAAGCCCAATTCCGAGCCTGCGGCAATTTCGGCGCGCAGCATGTCGCCGGTGGAAAGGTGCTGCAAGCCGTGCTTGGCAATCAATTGTTCGGATTGCGTACCCTTGCCGGAACCCGGTGCGCCTAGGAAAATAATGTTCATATCCGCCTCACTATGCAAAATAAATCAAAGCGCGGATTGTAGCATGAAAAATATTGTCGCGCTGTGCCTGCATCAAGACTTGATTCTTTAACTAAACTTCATGTTAAGATAAGGCTCTTTTAATATATGTAGAGAGGAAGCAAGATGAAGTTTTATACCCAAGATCATGAATGGATTAGCGTTGACGGCGAAATTGCGACCATCGGCATTTCAGAACATGCCCAAGACGCCTTAGGCGATATTGTTTTTGTGGACTTGCCCGCTATCGGCGCACAAGTCAGCGCCGGTGCGGAAGCGGCAGTGGTGGAATCGGTCAAAGCCGCCGGCGAAGTCAATGCTCCTGCTTCCGGAGAAGTGCTTGAAATCAATGAAGCCTTGGTCGATCAGCCCAGTTTGATTAATTCATCGGCGGAAGACGAAGGTTGGATTTTCAAAATCAAACTCAGCAATCCTGCTGAAATTGACAGTTTGATGGATAGCGCCGCCTACCAAGCATTTTTGGAGTAATTATGCTGCAAGAAGATCAATTTGCGCCGCGCCATATCGGTGCGCGGCATTCAGAAATCAAAGCGCTGCTAGAATATATCGGCTTTAAAAGCGTGGCACAATTCACGCAAAGCATTGTGCCGCCGAATATCCGCCGCAAAGGCATGAACCTGCCCGATGCGCTCACCGAATCGCAGGCACTGGCGGAAATACGCGCTATTGCTCAGCAAAACAAACCTTTGCGCTCTTTAATCGGACAAGGCTATTATGCCACGCGCACGCCTTCGGTGATTTTGCGCAATGTCTTGGAAAATCCCGCTTGGTACACCGCTTATACGCCCTATCAACCGGAAATTTCTCAAGGCCGTTTGGAAGCCATGCTCAATTTCCAAACCATGATCTGCGATTTGACGGCAATGGATATTGCCAATGCCTCTTTGCTTGACGAAGCGACCGCCGCCGCAGAAGCCATGACTCTTGCCAAGCGCCACTACAAAGGCACAAGCAAAACCTTCGTGATTGACCACGGCGTACATCCGCAGACCATCGACGTACTGCTCACACGCGCACGCTATCAAGACATCGATATTATCGTCGCCGATTGCTACGAGCTGACAAAAGAAATCGATAATTGCTTCGGCGTACTGCTGCAATATCCCTGCACGCAAGGACGCGTTGCCACTAAAGAAGAAATCAGCGAACTTGCCGATAATTTGCACAGCCGCGGCGCCACGCTTTCTGTCGCCTGCGATTTGCTCTCGCTCACTCTCATCAATCCGCCCGGCGAAATGGGTGCGGATATCGTCATCGGCAGCGCGCAGCAATTCGGCGTCCCCCTAGGCTACGGCGGTCCTCATGCCGCCTTTATGGCAGTGCGCGATGCGCTCAAACGCCAAATGCCGGGACGTTTGGTCGGCGTATCCGTGGACAGCCGCGGCAAAGCCGCCTACCGCTTGGCATTGCAAACCCGCGAACAACATATCCGCCGCGAAAAAGCCACCAGCAATATTTGCACCGCGCAAGCCCTGTTGGCAGTTATGGCTTCCAGCTATGCGGTGTATCACGGCCCGCAAAGACTCAAGCAAATTGCCGAGCGCGTCCATAAACTTACGACTCAAATCGCACAAGCTTTAGAGCAAGCCGGATTAAAAAACCGCTACCGTCATTATTTCCGCACCCTCATTTATGAATTCGACAGCATTGAAGACGCAGAACTCGTGATGCAAAGAGGACTCAGCGCCGGCATCAACTTCCGCCGCCACAGCCCGACCGAAGTCGGCTTCAGCTTAGACGAATGCAGCAGCGAAATGGAAGCGGCGGTCATTATCGAATGCTTTAGCAATATTGAACTCAGCACACTGCCGGAAGCCTCGCCAAGCGTTTTGCCTCGCGCATTTCGCCGCAGCAGCGAATACCTCAGCCATCCCGTATTCAACTGCTATCACAGCGAAACCGAAATGATGCGCTACCTGCGCCGCCTCGCCGATTATGATTTGGCACTTGACCGCAGCATGATTCCGCTCGGCTCCTGCACCATGAAACTCAATGCCGCCAGCGAAATGATGCCCATCACCTGGCGCGAATTCAGCGATATTCATCCTTTTGCACCTAAAGACCAAGCCGCCGGCTATCATCAGATTTTTCAAGAATTGGAAAGCTGGTTGGCGGAAATCACCGGCTACGATGCCGTCTCCCTGCAACCCAATTCGGGCGCACAAGGCGAATACGCAGGACTACTCGCCATTCGCGAATATCATAAAAGCCGCGGAGAAGAGCGCAACATCTGCCTCATCCCCGCCTCTGCACACGGTACTAACCCTGCTTCCGCTCATTTGGCGGGCTTAGACGTCGTGGTCGTCAAATGCCGTGATAACGGCGATGTGGATATCGACGATTTGCGCGCCAAACTTGATGAACACGGCAGCAATACCGCCTGCATCATGATTACCTACCCTTCAACACACGGCGTATTTGAAGCGCATATCGGCGACATCTGCGAACTGGTTCATGCCGTGGGCGCACAAGTCTATTTGGACGGCGCAAACTTCAATGCGCAGGTCGGACTTGCCGCACCGGGCTTATACGGTGCGGACGTATCACATCTCAATTTGCACAAAACCTTTGCCATACCGCATGGCGGCGGCGGACCCGGTGTCGGGCCGGTGGCGGTGAAAGCGCATCTCAAACCTTTCTTGCCTAGTCGCAGTGTGATTGCTACCGGACACGGCGGTCTGGCTGTCAGTGCCGCACCTCACGGCAGCGCACTCATTACCCTCATCTCATGGATGTACATCCGCATGATGGGTAGTGTGGAGTTGACCGCCGCTACCGCCTCCGCCATGATTAATGCCAATTACATCGCCAAACGTTTAGGCGAAGCCTATCCCGTGCTTTATAGCGATGCCAATGGCTATGTGGCGCATGAATGTATCTTGGATATGCGCGGTTTTAAAGACAGCGCAGGCATTCAAGTGGACGACATCGCCAAGCGCCTGATTGACTACGGCTTCCACGCACCGACCATGAGCTTCCCCGTTCCCGGTACGCTGATGATCGAGCCGACGGAAAGCGAAAGCAAAGCCGAACTCGACCGCTTCTGCGACGCCATGCTCGCCATTCGCGAAGAAATCCGCCAAATTGAAAACGGCGACTTGCCTCAAGATGACAATCCGCTAAAAAATGCACCGCATACCCTGGCAGATTTGATCGACGACTGGACGCATCCCTATGACCGCAAAACAGCGGTTTTCCCTCTGCCGGATATGAATCCCGCCAAATACTTTGCACCCGTCAACCGCATCGATAATGCACATGGCGACCGCCAACTGTTCTGTTCTTGCCCGCCGTGGAAAGATGACGACAGCAGCGACTAATGAGAGAACAGGGCTGAAAAGCCCTGTTTTCCTTACTCAGCCGCTTCTTTTGCTAGCATTTCAAAACCGCATGTTTCAACACACAGAGCGACACATAAAGCGTCGCTCTGTGTGTCGCCCTGAATTGGAAGAGGTTACACCTCTCCCACAGATTATCCTCCCTAAAGGGAGGGATTTCAACCAGTAAGGAAATTTTGATAAACAAATAGAAAACCCTTGCTTCTTGCCTTGCTGCTACAATGCCAAGCCTTTTTGACTAAGCCGATAATCGCCATGTTTCAACACGTAGAGCGACACATAAAGCGTCGCTCTACGTGTTGCCCTGAATTGGAAGAGGTTACACCTCTCCCACAAGATTATCCTCCCTAAAGGGGTTTCAACCAGTAAGGAAATTTTGATGAATCTTGCCCTCTACAAACTCATTCCGCGCGCTTTGCTGACCAAAGCCTTCTACCATCTCGCCCGCATTGAGACGCCGCTGCTGAAAAACGCCATCATCTGGACATATCAGAAAATCACCGGCGCCGACACCGCCTTTGCCGTAGAAAAAAATCCCTACCGCTACCGCAGTCTTAATGATTTTTTCACCCGCGCCCTAGCCGCAGGCGAACGCCCGATAGACGAAGAGCCGCAAGCCTTTATCAGCCCTGTGGACGGACGCTGCGCCGTATTCGGCAGCATCGAAGCAGGACAATTACACCAAGCCAAAACCCGTCAATACAGCCTCGCCGCCCTGCTCAATTCCGCCAAATACGCGGAAGCCTTTGAAGGCGGCAGTAGTGTTACCCTCTATCTTGCCCCTGACGATTACCACCGCATCCACATGCCCTGCGACGCCCGCCTGACCGCCATGTCCTTCTGCCCCGGCGACAAACACAGCGTTGCCATTGACTTGCTCGAACACATCCCGAATTTGTTTGCCGCCAATGAAAGACTGGTCTGCCATTTCGACACCGAATTCGGCGCCATGGCGCTGATTATGGTCGGCGCCCTGAACGTCAGCAGCATTGAAACCGTCTGGCACGGCGAACTGCGCGACAGCGGCGACAACCACTACCGCTACTCGCCCGCCAAAACCTTTAAAAAAGGCGAAGAAATCGGACGCTTCAACCTCGGCTCGACCGTCATCCTCTGTTGCAGCGAAGACATGATTGACTTCAACAATCCCAAACTCGGCAACGGCAATAAAATCCGCATGGGCGAAGCCATCGGCACGCTACGCTTATGAGCAGCACCATTTTAGAAATCTATACCGACGGCGCCTGCAAAGGCAATCCCGGCATCGGCGGTTGGGGCGTGTATATGCGCTACGGCAAACATGAAAAAAGCCTCAAAGGCGCCGATTGGGAAACCACGAACAACCGCATGGAGCTGATTGCTGCCATCGAAGCGCTGAAAGCGGTAAAACGCGCCTGCCCCATTCATCTAACTACCGACAGCAACTACGTTAAAAACGGCATTACCGACTGGCTGCCTAAATGGAAAGCGAAAAACTGGCGCACCGCCAATAATCAGCCCGTGAAAAACGTGGAATTATGGCAAGCCCTAGACGCCTTGGTGCAGCAGCATGACATCCGATGGTTTTGGGTCAAAGGACATAGCGGCCATCCCGGCAATGAAATGGCGGACAGCCTCGCCAATCAGGCAATCGAAGCATTACGCAAGCAATCATCATGAAACATACAAATGATCCCACCGCCATCGGCGGTCTGCTCATCGGCAGCATTGTTTTCGGCTTAGGCAGCCTGATCGTCGCCCATGTGCCTCTAGGCAGCTATGCCATCGCTTTTTGGCGGATTTTCATTGCCTTTTGGGTCTTTGCCGCCCTGTGTTATCTGCGCCGCCTGCCCTTACCGCGCCAACCTTATGCACTGACATTCATTGCCGCAGGCGGTTTTTTCTTCGCCTTTGATTTGGCATTGTGGCATGAAAGCATTCATGCGGTAGGGCCGGGCATTTCCACCCTCTTAAACAGCCTGCAAATTTTCTTTCTAACCGCCATCGGCTTCTGTTTTTTCGAGAACGCCCCAGCCGTCTGCAACTGCTGAGTTTGCTGCTCGCCATTATCGGCGTGGCATTGATTGCCAGTCCCGAATTCAGCCATAATCAGCGCGCCCTATGGGGCTTTGCCAGCGGTATCTTATCCGGTGCGGCATTGGCGCTTGCCATGAGCTGCGTGCGCAAAGTACAAGATTATGAAAACACCGCACTGCTTCCGCTGATGTGCTTATTTAATCTCTTTGCAGTGCTGACCGCCCTGCCCTTTGCCCTCTTATCCGATGCACCCTTTATGCCGCAGACAGGCAACAGTTGGTTTTGGGTCGCCGTTTACGGCATTGTGATGCAATGCGGCGCATGGGGATTGGTTATTTATGCTATCCGCCGCCTCTCTTTAGCGCTTACCGGACTGATTTTGCTCAGCGAACCGGTCGCCGCCATTATGATTGATGCGGTTTGGCTCGATAAAGCCATCGTGCCTTTGCAATGGCTGGGCTGCGCCGTAACTCTAATCGCTATTTATCTTGGGAGTTTACGCCGCAATGCCTAGTAAATCACTTGCCCCCGACCCTGCTTGCGTTTACCATACGCGCTTTTCAAATCACCAGGTAAGACAATGTTTAGCAAAGACATGACCATTGCGAGTTTTGACGAAGAGATTGCCAAGGCGATTGCCGCCGAAGAAAAGCGCCAAGAAGCGCATATCGAGCTGATTGCCTCAGAGAATTATTGCAGCCCGCGCGTGATGCAGGCTCAAGGCAGCTATCTGACGAACAAATATGCCGAAGGCTACCCCGGCAAACGCTATTACGGCGGCTGCGAACATGTGGATACGGTCGAGCAATTGGCGATTGACCGCGCCAAAACCCTGTTTTCCGCCGACTATGCCAATGTGCAACCGCATTCAGGCTCGCAAGCCAACGGCGCGGTTTTCCTTGCTTTATTAGAACCGGGCGACACCGTCTTAGGCATGGATTTGGCGCACGGCGGACATCTGACCCACGGCGCGAAAGTCAATTTCTCCGGACGCAGTTATAACGCCGTTGGCTATGGTCTTGACCCCGAAACCGGGCTGATTGACTACGACAATGTGCAAAAACTTGCCGAAGAGCACCGCCCCAAAATGATTATCGCCGGCTTCTCCGCCTACTCGCAAGTTTTGGATTTTGAACGTTTCCGCGCCATTGCCGATTCGGTCGGCGCCTATTTATTAGTCGATATGGCGCATGTGGCGGGTTTGGTCGCCGCCGGCTTATATCCCAATCCGATTCCTTTTGCCGATGTAGTAACCACCACCACACACAAAACCCTACGCGGACCGCGCGGCGGACTGATTTTGGCACGCGCCAACGAAGAGATTGAGAAAAAACTCAACTCCGCCATTTTCCCCGGCATTCAAGGCGGGCCTTTGATGCATGTGATTGCGGCAAAAGCCGTTTCCTTCCTTGAAGCCCTCGACCCCTCTTTCCAAACCTACCAAGAAGCGGTATTGGAAAATGCCAAAGCGATGGCAAAAGTCTTTAACAGCCGCGGCTATGACGTGGTTTCGGGCGGCACCAAAAACCATCTCATGCTGATTAGCCTGATTAGCAAAGGACTGACCGGCAAAGCCGCCGACGCCGCCTTAAGCCGCGCGCATATTACCGTCAATAAAAATTCCGTGCCCAATGACCCGCAATCACCTTTTGTAACCAGCGGCATCCGCATCGGCACGCCCGCCATTACCACGCGCGGCTTCGGCGTCGCGGAAGCGAAAAAAGTCGCCACATGGATTTGCGATATTTTAGACGACATCGACAATGAAGAAATCATTACCGAAGTGCGGCATAAAGTCGGCGAACTCTGCGCGCAATTCCCTGTTTACGCATAAGGTTGCGCCTTGCATTGTCCTATTTGCAATCATCCTGAAACCAAAGTCGTGGACTCGCGTTTGGTGGCGGAAGGCGAAAAAATCCGCCGCCGCCGCGAGTGCCTCAATCCCGATTGTCTGGCACGTTTTACCACTTATGAAGTGGCGGAAATCCATATTCCCACCGTCATCAAACAAAACGGCGACCGCGAAAGCTATTCGGCGGACAAACTACGGCGCGGATTGCTGCGCGCCTGTGAAAAACGACCGGTCAGCGCCGAGCAAATCAGCGCCCTGATTCATCACATCGAGCAGCAAATGCGCAGCAGCGGCGAACGCGAAATCTCTTCCGAGCAAATCGGACAATGGGTTATGGAAGGCTTGAAAACCCTCGACCATGTCGCCTATATCCGCTTTGCCTCCGTGTATTTGAGTTTTGCCGACATTGCCGCCTTCCAACAAACCATTGATGAACTCAATAAATCCTAAATCCGGCGACGCCTCCCTGCCTCCGCATGAATATTGGATGCGTCATGCCCTGCATCTTGCCGCGCAAGGCAAATATTCCGCCGCGCCTAATCCGCGCGTGGGCTGTGTCATTGTTAAAAACGGCGCCTTAATTAGCGCAGGCTTTCATCAAACCGCCGGCACCCCGCATGCCGAAGTACATGCCCTACGCATGGCAGGTGCGCAGGCACGCGGTGCCGTCGCCTATGTCAGCCTTGAGCCCTGCGCCCATTTCGGACGCACCCCGCCCTGCGCAGATGCTTTAATTGCCGCCGGTATTGCCGAAGTTATCATCGCCTGCCGCGATCCGAATCCGCAAGTCGCCGGCAAAGGCATCGCCAAATTACAGGCGGCAGGCGTTGCCTGTACCGTCGGCGTTTGCGAGCAGGAAGCCTTAGATTTGAATCGCGCTTTTTTTCATCGTATGCGGACAGGGCTGCCTTTTGTCAGCCTCAAACTCGCCGCCTCTATGGACGGACGCACGGCGCTGGCTAACGGCGAAAGCCAATGGATTACCGGTGCCGCCGCGCGCGAAAACGTGCATGAACAACGCCTTGCCGCCGACGCGATTCTTGCCGGCAGCGGCAGCGTCATAGCAGACAATGCGCGTTTGAACGCACGTTATCCGACTGCACGCGCGCAGCAGCAGCCGATACGCGTCATTATCGACAGCCGCCTGCGCATTCCTGCCGATGCCGTGCTATTTGCCGAAGCAAGTCCCGTCATTATCGCCACGCTAGAAACAGCGCCTGCACGCCCCGAACTTGCCGCACGAGCGGAAATTCTGCGCTTTGCGCCCAATCCGCAAGGCAAAGTGCCTTTGCGCGCCTTATTGGAAGCATTAGGCAGGCGGCAAATCAATCATGTTTTCGCAGAAGCCGGCGCAGCTTTGGGCGGCGCCATGCTCGACGAAGGACTGGCGGACGAAGTGCAGCTCTATCTCGCTCCCGTATTTCTCGGCGCGGACGCCCGCCCCCTACTCCTGACCGCGCCTTTGCCGCACTTATCTGCTAAAATAGCCTATCGCATTTGCGGCAGCCGCATGCTGGGCGAAGACTGGCATTTCACGCTGCGCCGCGCCACACAGGATTAAGACCATGTTTACAGGCATCATTGAAAACACAGGGCAATTGCGCCAACGCGAGCAACACGGCGAAGACCAAAGTCTGCTCATCGCCTCCGAGTACTTCGATTTCAGCACTTCGCAATTGGGCGACAGCATCGCCGTTAACGGCGTGTGCCTGACCGCAGTAGAATTGGGCAAAGATTTCTTCCGCGCCGATGTGTCGGCAGAAACCCTAGCCTTAACCACATTAGGACAATTAAGCGTCGACGAAACCGTGAATTTGGAACGCGCCCTAACCTTATCCACCCCTTTGGGCGGACATTTGGTCAGCGGGCATGTGGACGGCATCGGCACCTTATACGACCGCTTTCCCGACGGACGCAGCGAACGTCTGATTTTTGCCGCGCCGCGCGAACTGGCACGCTATATCGCCAAAAAAGGCTCGATTTGCATTGACGGCATCAGCCTGACCGTCAATGAAGTGCAAGACCATCTGTTCCACGTTAATATCGTGCCGCACACCATGCAGCGCACCAGCTTAGGCACATATGCCGTCGGACGGGAAGTGAATTTAGAAGTGGACTTGCTCGCGCGCTATTTGGAACGCCTGCTCAGTCAGCAAATCGAAGGCGAAGGTTTGACGGAAGCGAAATTGCGCGTCTTCGGCTTTTAAACATTCTTAGGAGAAGCTATGCAACTCAACAGCACAGAAGAAATCATTGCCGATTTGGTCGCGGGAAAAGCAGTTATCTTAATGGATGACGAAGACCGCGAAAACGAAGGCGATTTAGTCGTTGCCGCCGAACATATCACCCCCGAACTGATTAATTTCATGGTCAAACACGCGCGCGGATTGGTCTGCATGACCATCACCCAAGAGCGTGCCAAACAACTCGGACTGCGTCCGCAAACCGAACACAACACCGCCGCTTACGCCACCGCCTTTACCGTCTCGATTGAAGCGGCGCAAGGCGTAACCACCGGCATTTCCGCGCAAGACCGCGCCTTGACGATTCAAGTCGCCGCCGCCCGCGATGCACGTCCTGAAGACGTGGTACAGCCGGGGCATATTTTCCCGATAGTGGCACGCGAAGGCGGCGTGCTGGTACGCGCAGGGCATACCGAAGCCAGCAGCGATTTGGCGCGTTTAGCAGGGCTTGAGCCGGCCGCCGTGATTTGCGAAATTTTAAAAGAAGACGGCACGATGGCGCGCCGTCCCGATTTGGAAATCTTCGCCCAAGAACACGGCTTAAAAATCGGTACCATTGCCGATCTCATCACTTACCGCCTTGCCCGCGAACAAACCGTTACCGCCGTCGCTTCCTGCGAATTGCCCACCGCCTACGGCAATTTTGCCTTGACCGCCTATCAAAGCATCTTGGATAAAACCCTGCATTATGCCCTCGTCAAAGGCAAAATCAGCCCTGAAACACCGACCTTTGTGCGCGTGCATGTGCAAAATGCCCTAGCCGATTTATTTCAAGCCGATTTGTCGGAACGCAATTTCCAATTGGATGACGCCTTAAAACGCTTGGCACAGGAACCGCAGGGCATTATTGTCGTGATTGACGACGGACAAAACACCAACGATATTGTGGCGCGCATGCATGCCTTTGCCCACAATATCGCGCCGCCGAAACGCAAGCAGGAACAAGACCTGCGCACCTACGGCATCGGCGCACAAATTCTTGCCGCCCAACATGTCGGCAAAATGCGGCTGCTTTCCGCACCCTACAAATTCACCGGACTCTCCGGCTATCAGCTGGAAGTACATGAATTTATTGGCGATACTCACTAATCAAGGACTATTATGACAGACCAAATCAAAAGAATCGAAGGGCAATTCAACGCATTGGACAATGCCAGCTTTGCCATTATCTGCTCGCGCTTCAACGACTTCATCGTCAATAAACTGGAAGCCGCCGCCATCGACACCCTCAAACGCCACGGCATCAGTACGGACAATATCCACGTTTACTATGTGCCGGGTGCGCATGAGCTGCCGATTGCCGCCCAGCGCTGTGCCGCAACCAAGAAATATGATGCGATTATCGCCCTCGGCGCCGTCATCAAAGGCTCGACCGGGCATTATGACGTCGTGGTCAACGAACAAGCCAAAGGCTTGGGACAAGTGGCATTAAAATACGATCTGCCCGTACTGACCGGCGTTTTGACCACCAATAATATCGAACAAGCAATCGAACGCGCCGGCACGAAAGCAGGCAATAAAGGTCATGATGTGGCGATGGCGGCGATTGAAATGGTCAGCCTGCTCCGTCAAATCGGCTAATCCCTCTTTTTCCACGGCATTGTCGCAAGCGGCAATGCCGATGTTCTTTTACAGCGCGGCAAATCCAACTCTATGACCAGTAAAACTCCCAATCTCAAACGCCAAGCCATTAAAGCGCGTTCGCAGGCTCGCTACGAACTGCTGCAACTGCTCTATCAATGGCAATTACAAGACGACAGCCCCGAATATGTACGGCGCAACAGCTTTGAAAACAATGCCCGACAAGACATTGACAGTTTTTATTTCGATGAAGCATGGCATTACATCACTGCACACAGCCTCAAACTCGGCGAACTGTTTCTGCCCTTTCTGCAACGCCGCTCCTTCTCCGCCCTTGACCCGATTGAGCGCGCTATTTTATGGATTGCCGCCTTTGAACTCACGCGGCGCAAAGACATCCATCCGACCGTGATTATCAATGAGGCGGTGGAACTGGCGAAAAAATTCGGCGCAGACGAAAGCTATAAATTTATCAACGGCATTTTAGACAAACTCGGCAAAAATCTTCCCGAAGAAACGCCGGTGTCCTCCTCTGTCAGCGCCCAATCCTCTCAAACTGCGGAATAGACAGACTCGGTTTTCATCAGCAACATCTACATTAGGAACCTCATATGCCAATCGTTAACATCAAAATCATTGAAGGTCGCAGCATCGAACAAAAACGCGAAATGACCCAAAAAGTTACCCAAGCTATTGCCAGCAGCTTAGGCATTGCGGAAGCTGCGGTCTGGATTAGTATTGAAGACTTAAAACCTGAAAATCTGTGCCAAGGCGGCGAACTTCGTGCCGATAAAAAATAAGGCATGAAGAAATCTGATATCGACACTTTTTTTGCGCGTTTACAAGCAGCAAATCCCAAACCAAGTACCGAATTAGAATACGATTCGGTATTTGAGCTGCTGATTGCCGTCATGCTATCTGCGCAAGCCACCGATGTCGGCGTCAATAAAGCGACACGCAAACTCTTCCCAATTGCCAATACGCCGGAAAGCATCTTAGCCCTTGGCGAAGAAGGCTTGAAAAGCTATATAAAAACCATCGGCTTATTCAATAGCAAGGCAAGCAATATCATCAAAACCTGTGCTTTGCTGCTAGAAAAATACGATGGAAAAGTTCCCGATCAACGCGAAGCTTTAGAAAGCCTGCCGGGCGTAGGGCGCAAAACCGCAAACGTTGTCCTCAATACCGCTTTCGGACAAATTGCCATGGCGGTCGATACGCATATATTCCGCGTGTCTAATCGTACAGGACTTGCGAAAGGCAAAAACGTTCGCGAAGTGGAAGACAAATTACTGCAACGCGTGCCTAAAGCCTATCTGTTAGATGCCCATCATTGGCTGATTTTGCATGGCCGCTATACCTGCACCGCCCGCAAACCCAAATGCACCTCTTGCATCGTTTCCGATTTATGCGAGCAACCTGTGAATATAGAAGAATAAAGCATGTTTTTTCTCACGCTATTTATTCTAATCTTTATCTGCGGTTGGCTGATTAGCGCATGGCATTGCCGGCATCAGCGACAAGAATTGCTGCGCCATTTTATTTTGCCTACCTATGCCTTTATTGCCGCGAGAGAAAATGGACTATGGCATGCCGTTTTGTTGCAAATCATCGGCGGCATCGGATTAGCGATTACGCTCATTATTCAACAATAAAATATAGTCAATTCATGACAAAATTAATCATTTTTAATTGGATAGATCGGATACTTGTATCCGACATTACTTAAAATATAAATTTGTCGGATTCAAGAATCCGACCTACTTCTTTATAAATCAGTAGTTTAGATATTTATATCCAACAAAATTTGTCATGTGAGTGCTTTCTGGCATAAACGCCTAAGCTAAGGTTAAAAATATAATGTTCGCATTTGTCATGAATTGAGTATAACTCTTCTTAAAAAACAAAACCGCCCGTAAAACCTAAATGGTTTTATGAGAGCGGCTATATAGTCAGAAGTGAAAAGTAGTACAAGGCGATGAGCCACAGACAGTACAAGAACGTACGGCAAGGCAAGTCAACGCCGTAATAGCTTTTCAATTCTTCGACTATATATTTAGAAACTTCCGTGCTTAAGCCAATAATTTCTGCAATAATTCATTGACTGATTTCGGATTTGCCTTTCCTTGTGATTTCTTTAATACTTGTCCGACTAAATAGCCTAGCATTTTCGCTTGTCCGCCTTTATATGCCGCTACCTGATCAGGATTTGCAGCTAAAACTTCTTCCGCCCATTGCTGCAATTGTCCGTCATCATTAACCTGACGCAAACCTTTAGTATCAATCAAAGCATCTACGGAAATATCGGCATTTCCCCATAATTCAGGCAATAACTTTTTCGCGGCATTAGCAGACAACGTATTATCCGCCACACGGGCAAGCAAAACAGCAAATTGATTGGGATTCAGCAGACAATCAGCAAAGCCCTGTCCTTCCGGCAATAATTTCACCAATTCAGACTGCATCCAAATCGCCGCCGTTCTTGCCTCTGCACCGGCATTCAATGCCTCTTCAAAATATTGCGCAGTTGCTTTGTCTTGCACTAAAAAACGTAAACTGTCTTTATCTAAAGCATATTGTTCTGCATAACGTTGCTCGCGCAAATGCGGTAATTCCGGTAAATTTTGACGTATTTGCTCAATCCATTCTGCGCTTAATTGCAAAGGCAACAAATCAGGATCCGGGAAATAACGATAGTCATTGGCTTCTTCTTTAGAACGCATCGTGCGCGTTTCCATCTTATCAGGATCAAATAAACGCGTTTCCTGTTCAACCGTACCACCGTTTTCCACTACATCAATCTGTCTTTCGATTTCAAGCTCAATTGCCTGCTCAACAAAACGGAAAGAATTGATATTTTTTAACTCAACACGAGCATTATAAACTTCACTACCTTTCTCACGAATTGAGACATTCGCATCACAGCGGAAAGAGCCCTCTTGCATATTGCCGTCACTAATACCTAAATAACGCACAAGATGATGAATTTTCCGCATATAAGCCACCGCTTCAGCCGCACTGCGCATATCAGGTTCAGAGACTAACTCAATCAAAGGCACACCTGCACGATTTAAATCAATCCCCGTACGATCTGTAAAAGCATCATGTACGGACTTACCCGCATCTTCTTCCAATTGTCCGCGATTAATCCTCACTTGCCGTTCGAACTCCGGTAAATCTACCAAACCACCTAAAATAATCGCATCAGCTAATTGGCTAATTTGATAACCTTTCGGCAAATCAGGGTAGAAATAATTTTTGCGCATAAAAAAAGCATTCGGGTTAATTTGACTACCTAAAGCCAAACCAAATAATACCGCATATTCAAGCGCTTGCTCATTTAATACCGGTAGAACCCCCGGATAGCCTAAATCAATTTCATTAACATGAGTATTGACCTCCGCGCCAAAAGACGCAGAAGAAGAAGAAAATAATTTACTCTCCGTTGCCAACTGAATATGCAACTCTAAACCAATAACCGCTTCATAAATCATAACAATACCTAAAACGAAAAGCCCCACCATGCAGTGGGGCAAAATTATAAGCAAAATAAACTACTGACGCAAATTGCTGAATTTATCAGTATCTGTTAGTTTTCTATCGATAATTCGAGGTGTAATGAACACTAATAATTCATCCTTATTAAATATTTTATTAGTATTTTTAAACACATTGCCAATTACAGGGATATCGCCTAATAATGGAACTTTTGCCTCTCCTATTGTTTGCGTCTGTTCATAAATACCACCCAAAACAATAGTCTCGCCATTTTGTACTTCAACTTTAGTTAGAATTTCATTAGTATTTATTGCAGGCTCACCATTAACTAGTCGATTAGAAACATCATCTTTAGTAATATGGATTTCCATACTTACACGATCATTAGGCGCTATGCGTGGTGTAACTTCCATACTCAATTTAGCATCTTTAAATTCAGTCTCTGTACCAGAATCACTTACTTTTGAATAAGGAATTTCCTCACCTTTAGAAATAAGGGCTTTATAACCATCTTGAGTAACCACTCGAGGACTAGAAACAATTTCCGACAAACCTTCTGCTTGTAAGGCGCGTAATTCTAAATCAACTAATACTTCTTGACCTAAAATTGAAATACCATACCCAGCTGTAGGATTCGTACCTGTTATATCGGTTGACAAGCTATTTGGAGCAAGATTAACTCCTAAACGATCACCTAGAGTTCCCGCACTCTTACCACTTAAAGTCCCACTTCCACTCCAACTATCAGTTCCTTTGTCTCCTCTAAAGCTTATTCCAAAACGAGAACCAAAAGCTCTAGAATATTCATCAGAAGTAATTACCAAACGCGAATCTATTAACACTTGGCGTACAGGCTCATCTAATTTAGCAATTAAATCTCTAACTCTTTGAATATTTTCAGGAATATCAGTTACCATTAAAGAGTTAGTACGTTCATCAACAGCAACACTACCCTTTGAAGATAATATAGAATCTTCATTTCTATCACCAACATTAGCATTATTATTACTATTGATATTATTACGTGATTCTAAAATTATTTTCAAAATATCAGAAGCTTTTGCATATTTCAACTGAATAAGCTCTGTATTTGAAGGTTGTAATCCTTGTTTCTCTTTATAAGCTGCTAAAGCATCAATTTCCATTTTATTCAATTCTGCTTCAGGTGCGATATAGATCACACGATCTACTTTACGCATAGCAAGACCTTTGGTCTTCATAATAATATCAAGCGCTTGATCCCAAGGCACATTATCCAAACGTAAAGTAATATTACCAACTACAGTGTCACTTACTACAATATTATTATTCGTAAATTCCGCAATAATTTGTAATACAGCGCGCACTTCAATATCTTGGAAATTTAATGATAAAGGCTGCCCTGTATATTGTTTTCCGGAGCCAAAACCGCTCAATTCACGTAGGCGTTGAGCATTCTCATCTGTTGAAGGACGTTTAATCTCGATATTATATTCATTGCCATTGGTATAGGTTACGTATTCATAAGCATTACGCCCCATATTTAAGACAATTTTACTGTCTGCACCACTAGGTAAAATATCTACATAACGAACAGGTGAGCCATAATCTGCCACATCTAAACGTTTTTGACCAGCTTTAGGCACTTTATAACTAGAAATTGTTGCAACAATAGAAGCACCTTCTGTTTTTACAGATACCAATGTATCTTTACTTGGTAAAGTGAAAGTAAGTACACCGCCCTTATCTGCATTTTTATGGAACATCGGCGCCAAATCAGGTACAGATTTTGCCATATTATTAATAGGTGCAGCAGCTTGAGTATTTAATGCTACCGGAACCATTGGTGCTGCTGAAGTTTGGTTAAACAAAGCAGAGTTATTAGAAGTATTTATCGCAGGAACTGCTGCAATTACCTGGTTCCCTCTTAAGGCGACATGAACATCCGAGCCTACTAAGCGCACGTCATAAGCAGCTGGGGCTGCTAAATTAATTACTGCACGAGTACGTGCATCTCCAGGAATAACATTTACAGAGTAGATACCATTTTGATTGACAGCTGTTTCTCTATTAGCTAAAGCAGAACTTGTATTAGGAAAATCTAATACAATTGAAGCAGGAGATGTTGTATTAAAGGACGTTGGCAATACTGCTGCATTCTTAAAGACAATTTCATAAGCACCAGACGGGGCATTCGAAGTATTAACAGCCGTAATTGCTGCAGCAAAACTTCCAGAACTAGCTAATAAAATACAGCTACATAATATTTTTTTCATCATAAGTCTATCCTAAACTCAAATTATTAAAACAATTCCAAAGTGACCGTTCTATCCTGCCAGCCTCTAGGTACTTTATATTTTTCCTCAATCACAATATGATCAGGTTTAATACTTTTAATCAAACCATGATTTCTTCCGATATATTCCCCCACTCTAGCTTCTTGAATACCCGAATTAGGAGTTTTTACTAAAGCGATTATTTGTTTGTTTGGAGATAACATCGTGCCTGTCATCTGTAAAAAAGAAAGCTCAAAACTCTCTAAATAATATGGTGTATGAGCAACAGGTGCAGAAGCACTACATTCACTAGAATTACATTCAGCTTCTGCTAAAGGCGCTCCTGTTTCTTTTGAAATTTCTACAACAAAAGGCTTAAGCTTAAATGGATCTTCAATACCTCCTTTATATTCATAAGCTTCGTAAGGCTTAACTTCTGGTAAGGGTGAAAGATCTAAATTAGCACTAGGTTTAGTTTGCGCTTTGACTTGTCGTAAAAAATCACTTGCATCTGACTCTGCATCTCCAAAAACAAAGCCCGTTATGCCTAGATAACTTGATACAATAGAAATCAATAATATATTCCGTTTCATCACTTTTTCCTATTATTTAGCTGCTGTTGAAGATTGTGGCAATTCCCCTTTGCGGAGCTTCTCTATATCACCATTATAGATATATGTTTGCAGCTGCGTATCTGTAACAGCAATTGCATTTTCTGCCCATGTATCAGAAGAATCTCTACTAGATGAATTTTTTAAAACAACTAAATTAAAATCTGAGATATTCATAATCCTTTGCAGATTAGTTAAACCTTCAGAAAAATTAGCAAAATTAGTAAAATAAGTTGTAGTATTCAAGGCTATTGGCGCAATATCATAATATTCTGTAGGGAGATATTTATCAGCCGGTCTGAATCCACTAAGATTAATTCCTGCATCGGCAGCGGCAGTGTTGACTTCTTCAATCGATGTTGCTATTTGATTTTGTGCAGGTAAATAAGTAAGTAAAGATTCTAAACGATCTAAAAGCTCTTCACTTCTTGCTTTATAAGCGTCTAAATCAACAGTATATTGCAACAATTGACGATATGTTTTTTCTTTTTCTTGAATAGTATTGTTATTTCTATTTTCCATATCATTCATTTCAGTTAATTTAAAATAATTGAACGCAAATAAAATACCACCAAAAAGTAAAATCCAAATAATAGCTTTATAATATATCGGCCATGTGCCTGGATTACTCTGATCTAATTGATTAATTGGTACAAATTTCATACATCATTCCTTAATAATCATTTTGCAGCTATATCTGCTTCTATTCCGAATTTAGGCTCAACTGTAATCACTAAAGTAAAGACCCTAACCCCTGTTTCATCTATCACAGAATAGCGATTTCCTGTTTTTGCTTTTTGCATATCTACTAAGCGAACTATTGAAAAATGTTTAAAATCGTTTAATACGCGTATAAATGAAGATACTCCTACATCATTTTCAGCAGTACCGGTAATGGTAATTTGCCCTTGTTTGTAAGAAATACTATCTAGAAATACAGACTTAGGTGTGTTTATCGCAAGATAATCTAAAATTTCTACCGAAAGACTACGTTGATTTTGCAATCCTTGAATTACTAAAATCTGCTTAAGCACTTCTTCATTAAGCGCTTTCATTTTATTAACTTCTGCTTCGGTTTTTTTCAATTCAGCGATATTATTATCTAACAAACTAATTGCACGATTTTGACTTTCTAAATATTGATTTTTAAAATACCAATATCCTCCGCATAATCCCGCTGCTACTAAAAAAACCACTGCAGTAGCTGTCATGAAATCTTTTTTCTGCTTGGCTCGTAGTTCTGCACGCCAAGGTTGTAGATTAAATTTTCTTGCCATTATTTACCTTCCAATGCTAATGCGATTGCCAAACCATGATTAATACCATCTTGCAGCAAATCAGTTTGCTTTGATTGCAATTTAATAAACTGAGAAAGATCTAACAATTCCAATGGCACATTAACTTTTTCTGCCAACGCTAGCACTAAGCCTTTCAGCTGAGCGCCACCGCCTGTGATATAAATTTTTTCGATAGCCTTAGCATCAGGGCTACTTGCTTCGTAGAAATCTAAAGCAAGGTTCATCTGCTCGCTTAAAGAAGAAACATAAGGCATCAGGACAAGTTCTTGATATTCTTCACCTAGATTTTGGTTTAGTTTTTTCGACTCTGCCGATTCCAAATCCAGATCATAAACATCTCGAATAATTTCACTTACTTGGTTGCCGCCGATCTGAGGCTCTCTAACAAATACGTATTTACCGTCTTGATAAACACTGATTCGAGAATGCGTATAACCGATATCCATTATGGCAATAGTTGATCCGTATATTCTTCCTGCTTGCACAAGATTTTCAACTAAACGTTCGTAAGCAAAAACATCTACATCCACTTGCGGATTATTCAAAGTTTTTGCTTTACCTGCAAATAATGCCGTTTTATCATCAATTAAATCCCGACGTGCCGCAATAGCTAAGTGACCGCCATTTGCATCTTTTGTTTCGTCAAAATCAAAATAAACTTGATCCAGACTAAAAGGCAATGATTGTCCTAAATCTAATTCAATAGCACCTTCAACAGCTTCTTGGCTAGTATTTTCGGGTAATACGATATTGCGCATAATCGTATCACCGGAATTGACATGAATCACCGGCTGACCTTTTATGATTTTATGGGTCTTTAGGATTTTCGCAATTAGTTTTTTTAAGCCTTCCTTATCTTTGCCACCACGCATTTCTTCTGGCAAAATTTCATAAACAAAGTAATTGCTTACAAAGCTTTTTCCAGCTTTTTTTACGCGTGCAATTTTTATTGCATACTGCCCGATATCTATTCCGATATATTCGGGATTTCCCAACATAATTAACTCCTTTTAGTTGCCGGGACTAGGTCACGGTTTCAAATGCTTCTTTCTTTCTCACCCATATACATTTGGCGAGGTCTGCCAATACGATAGCCCTCACTAATCATTTCATTCCAATGAGAAATCCAGCCAGCTGTACGCGATACAGCAAACATTGCTGTAAACATGTTAACAGGAATGCCGAGCGCACTGTAAATAATTCCTGAATAAAAATCAACGTTCGGGTAAAGTTTTCTTTCGACGAAGTAATCATCTTTCAATGCCGCTTCTTCCAAACGCATCGCTAATTCCATTCGAGGATCGTCGCCATAATGCTCAAGCACCTCATAGCAAACTTTCTGGATAATTTTAGCACGCGGATCGTAATTGCGATAGACTCGGTGCCCAAATCCCATCAGTTTAAAAGGATCATCCTTGTCTTTAGCGCGTGCAATATATTTATCGATATTGGCGACATTACCAATTTCATCAAGCATATTAAGCACTGCCTCATTTGCACCGCCATGCGCATTACCCCATAGGGCGGCAATACCTGCTGAAATCGCGGCATAAGGGTTTGTCCCTGTGCTTCCTGCTAGACGAACGGTAGAGGTTGAAGCATTCTGCTCGTGATCCGCATGTAGGATAAACAAAAGATTCAGCGCCTTAACAGCCAAAGGATCCGCTTCAAAACGGCTACCCGGACGAGAAAACATTGTACGCAGGAAATGTTCGAAATAATCATCTTCTTCTTTCGGATAACCGAAAGGATAACCCTGAGCATGCCGATGTGTGCTGCCTGCGATAGTCGGCATTTTGGCGATTAATCGCATCGCTGTGATATAGCGATCTTCAGGATTATTGATATCCAAACGATCATGGTAGAAAGCCGCTAATGAACCGACGACTCCCGTCATCATTGCCATGGGATGCGCATCATGATGAAAACCTTCAAAGAAATTCTGCACCCGCTTATTAAGCATGCGGTAGTAACGAATTTGCTCATTGAATTTTTTACTTTCTTCTTCATTAGGCAGCTCGCCGTGGTAAAGAAGATAAGCCACATCTAAGAAAGAAATATTTGCTTCGCAGAGACTTTCGATAGGATAACCGCGGTACATGAGTTTACCGGCACCACCGTCAATGAAAGTAATTTTACTTTCGCAAGATGAGGTAACGCCGAAACCGGGGTCATGCGTAAAATAACCCAATTCCTTTGGCAAAGTCGCAATATCAATTCCCGGACGACCTAAAACAGGTTGAATAACAGGAAGTTCTACTTGTTTTTGCGCTTCTTTATCAATAACGATGATTGTTTTCTCACTCATAAAAAAATCCTCCATTAAGGTAACTTATTTTTGATTAAGTTACCTTAATGGAGGATTAGGGTCAAGCGCAAAGGCGCTTTTGACGCTTATTTTTTTCCGTATTTACGGCGGAAGCGGTCAACGCGTCCTGCGGTATCGACAATATTTTGCGTGCCGGTATAGAATGGGTGCGATTTACTGCTGACGTCCACGCGAACTAAAGGGTATTCTTGTCCGTCTTCCCATTTGATGGTTTCATTTGTATGAACAGTTGATTTTGTTAAAAAAGCAAAATCTGCGCCTACATCTTGAAAGACAACCGGACGATAATTAGGATGAATATCTTTTTGCATTTTAGCTCCAAATTTGTGTATTGTTTAAAAAGCGGCTGATTATAGAGGGCAAGCTACTGCATTGCAAGCATTTCCCTAGCATTAGCCGCAAAAACGTCCATTTATTTACAAACCGTCAAAAAAATCTTTTACCCGATTGAGAAAACTGCTCTCTTTCGGCGCATGGCGCTGACCGCCCTCATGCAAACTACGGTCAAAATTTTTCAGCATTTCTTTCTGCTCTTTAGAGAGATTCACGGGCGTTTCAATCACGACCGTACACAGCAAATCGCCTGCCGCAGCACCGCGTAATGGCTGCATGCCTTTGCCGCGTAGACGGAGTACTTTGCCGGTTTGCGTTTCCGCAGGAATGACCAATGAGACGCGCCCTGAAAGCGTAGGCACTTCAATCTCTCCGCCCAAGCAGGCGGTTACAAAGCTAATCGGCATCGTGCAATATAAATGCGCGCCTTCGCGCGTAAAAATGTCATGCGGACGCACATGGACTTCGATATACAAATCTCCTGCCGGCGCCCCCATTTCTCCCGCTTCTCCTTCGCCGCTTAAACGGATACGGTTGCCGGTATCCACGCCGGCGGGGATTTTTACGGTTAAATTGCGCGTATTTTTGACTCGACCTTCTCCGCGGCATTTGTCGCAAGGGTTTTCAATAATCTGCCCTTTGCCATGACAAGTCGGACAAGGTTGTGCAATCGAGAAAAAGCCTTGCTGCGTTCGCACTTGTCCGGAACCGCGACAGGTCGTACAGGTTTTCTTCTTCGATTTTTCAGTCGCGCCGCTGCCATCGCAATGCGTACATTTGACCAAAGTCGGAATTTTAATATTCAGCTCTTTGCCGTTTGCCGCTTCTTCCAGCGTTAATTCCACCGTATAGACCAAATCGCTGCCACGATGCTGCTGCCTTCTACCTCCTGCGCCGCCGCCAAAAACATCGCCGAAAACATCGCCGAAAATATCGGAAAAATTCCCGCCGCCGAAACTTGCACCGAATCCGCCTGCTCCCGCCTGTCCCGTTGCCGCATCAAAACCGAAACGATCGTAAGTCGCACGTTTTTCCTCATCAGAGAGGATTTCATAAGCCTTGCTGATTTCTTTAAACTTTGCCTCCGCCTCTTCTTTTTTATCCGCATTGCGGTCAGGATGCCATTTCATGCTGAGCTTGCGGTAGGCTTTTTTTATCTCGTCAGCGCTAGCGGTTTTGCTCACGCCTAAAATTGCATATAAATCTTTTTCTGCCATGTTCTTATAGGGTAAAAAGGGCGGTTTCCCGCCCTTTGTTCAATGAAACAATTAGTCTTTTTTCTCGTCTTTCACTTCTTGGAAATCGGCATCGACAATACCGTCGTCACCGGCAGCATTGTTTTCCGCACCTGCTTGTGCCTGCATTTTCGCAAAAGATTTTTGCATTACCGGCGAAGCGGCAGTCATCAGCTCTTCCGTACGCGATTTAATCGCTTCTACATCTTCGCCTTTCATCGCTTCGCGCAAGGCGCTTACCGCCGTATCAACCGCAGATTTCTCATCGGCGCTGACTTCATCGCCTAATTCCGTAATCGCTTTCTCCACGCCGTTAATCATCGATTCGGCGCTATTATTCGCTTCAACACGCTCTTGGAATTTTTTATCTTCCTCGGCATGCGTTTCCGCATCGCGCACCATACGCTCGACTTCCTCATCGCTCAGACCGGAATTGGCTTTAATCACAATCGATTGCTCTTTGCCGGTTTCCTTATCTTTTGCCGATACGTTCAAAATGCCGTTTGCGTCAATATCGAAAGACACTTCGATTTGCGGCATACCGCGCGGTGCGGGACGAATATCGTTTAAGTCGAAACGACCCAAAGATTTATTGCCCGATGCCTGCTGACGCTCGCCTTGCAGAACATGAATCGTTACCGCGGATTGATTATCTTCCGCCGTTGAGAACACCTGCGCCGCATGGGTTGGAATCGTGGTATTTTTCTCGATCAGCTTAGTCATCACGCCGCCCATCGTTTCAATACCCAAAGACAAAGGCGTTACGTCCAACAACAACACATCTTTAACCGTACCGCCCAAAACGCCGCCCTGAATCGCCGCGCCGATTGCCACCGCTTCATCAGGGTTCACGTCCTTACGCGGCTCTTTGCCGAAGAAATTTTTCACCGCTTCTTGCACTTTCGGCATCCGCGTTTGACCGCCGACCAAAATCACATCGGTAATATCGCTGTTAGACAAGCCCGCATCTTTCATCGCAATGCGGCAAGGCTCGAGCGAACGCTCAATCAAATCCGCCACCAGCGATTCCAATTTCGCGCGGCTAAGCTTGATATTCATATGCTTAGGACCGGTCGCATCTGCTGTGATATAAGGCAGATTGATATCGGTTTGCTGGCTGGAAGACAATTCAATCTTCGCTTTTTCCGCCGCTTCTTTCAAACGCTGCAAAGCCAAGGCATCATTAGACAAATCGATGCCCTGATCCTTTTTAAACTCGCTGACCAAATAATCAATCACGCGGCTGTCGAAATCCTCGCCGCCCAAGAACGTGTCGCCGTTGGTCGCCAAGACTTCAAACTGCTGACCTTCTTCATCCAAATCTATCGTTTCGATGATAGAAATATCGAAAGTACCGCCGCCTAAATCGTACACGGCGATTTTGGCGTCTTTCACTTCATGATCCATACCATAGGCCAAAGCGGCAGCGGTCGGCTCATTGATAATCCGTTTGACTTCCAAACCGGCGATACGACCCGCATCTTTCGTCGCCTGACGCTGACTGTCGTTAAAATACGCCGGCACGGTAATGACTGCTTCGGTCACTTTCTCGCCCAAATAATCTTCGGCGGTTTTCTTCATTTTCATCAGCACGCGTGCAGAAATCTCAGGCGGCGCCATTTTTTTGCCGTCCACATCCACCCAAGCATCGCCGTTATCCGCTTTCACAATGTTATACGGCACCAGCTTAATATCTTTCTGTACTTCTTTTTCATCGAAGCGACGGCCAATCAAACGCTTAATCGCAAACAAAGTATTTTTCGGATTAGTAACCGCCTGACGTTTGGCAGGCTGTCCGACCAAAACCTCGCCGTCTTCGGCAAAAGCCACAATCGAAGGCGTGGTACGCGCGCCTTCCGCGTTTTCAATCACACGCGCCTTGTCGCCGTCCATAACCGCAACACAAGAGTTAGTCGTTCCCAAATCGATACCGATAATTTTACCCATTAGATTTTCCTCATAAAAATAAAATAAAAATGTTTTGATGCACGCTATATGCCGCCGCTTTTTCCAATTTCAAGCCGTCTGCGGCATTTTTTTGCCTGCTTTAACTATTCTTCACAATCACTACTTGTGCCGCGCGCACCGTGCGCCCGTTCAGCACATAGCCAATCTGCGCCACATGCATAACCGTATTGTTTTCCAATTCAGGATTCGGCAACATCGCCACCGCCTCATGCACATCGGGATTAAATTTATCGCCGCTGGCAGGATTGACTTCCTCCACTCCGTGCTTGGCTAAATTTTCGCGTAACATCTTCAGCGTCAATTCCGAACCCTCGATAAACTGCGCCATCGCCTCGGGCTTATCCGCGCTTTCCTGCGCCGCTTTCAGCCCTAAAACCAAAGAATCTAGCACCGGTAGCAATTCCTTCACAATCCGCTCATTGGCAAATTTATGCGCATTCAACAATTCTCTTTCCTGACGCTTGCGCAAATTCTCATTTTCCGCGCGCTCGCGAATCACTTGATCCTTTAATGCCGCCACCTGCTCCGCCAATTGCGCCACCTCTTCCGATTGCGCATTCAGCACCGTATCCACATCTAACATCGGCTCTTCCGCCGCCATCTCCACCGCTTCAGATACCTCTGCTGCAGCTTGAGCATTCTTTTCCATTTCTTCGTTTGACATAACACACCTATGTTTTCTCTTAAATCATTGTCCGACAATATGAGGACGGCTATTTTTTTTTCAAGGCTCGTGCATAATATCGGCATGAAAACGCCCTTTTTACTCAGCTTTTGCCTGTCATTTCTCTGCGCATGGACACTTGAAATCGACATTGGCAACGCCCGCATCGGCGACAGCCGCAGCGAAAATATCCGCATCCGCGCCAACAGCACCAACGGACGCGACTGGCAGATTACTGCCCAAGCCCCACAACTCAAGTACTCGCAAGGCAATTGGCAGCAACTGCGCGCCGAAACATGGCTACGCTATAAAGACGGGCAATTCTCCTTAAGCCGCCCCCGATTTTCCGCACAGGCAGAAAAAAACGTCTTACATTTTTCCGCTCCGCAACACATCGCCTTGCGGCAGAAACTCGACCTTGCCCCGCTCAGTCTGCACATCAGCCGACAAGCACAAGCCTCGCCCTTCCTGCAACTGGACTGGCATCATCAGCAACGCGAATTACAACTCGTCAAAAAAAACCTGAACATAGCGGAACTCAATGCGCTACTTGCCTTCTTACACCTGCCGCCGCTACCGCCCCTAGACGGCGACATCAGCCTCAAACTACTGCTAAAACAAAAGCGCGACACATGGCAGCTCAGCGGCGACATCAACTTACGCATCCGCAACTGGCATAGCCAGGACTACCTGCAAGCCGTAGAAAATCTTAGCGCCAGTCTCAACATCTCCATGCAATATCAGCCCGAACAAGGCTGGCAGGGACATCTTCGCGCGCACATCCCGCAAGGCGAAACCCTCTTCCAAGGACTCTACCTCAATTTCAAACAAACACCGCTACAGCTGGAAAGCGACTGGCAATACCACAAGGAAACACTTAGCCTTAAAAACCTGCGTGCCAATGACGGTCAGCTGTACATCGCAGGCGGATTGAGCTACAACAGCCGCACACAGCAACCAGAACAACTCTCCTTGCAACAATTTTCAGGCACAGCGCAAGCCCTCTACCAACACTACCTCAAACCCTACCTCGGCACAGACAGCCTCTTTGCCGACAGCGACTGGCAAGGCAGCTTCTACGCCAGCGGCGACTGGCACAGAAACAGCGGCTTGCGCAACAGCACACTCGTGCTGCACCGCTTCGGCATCACCGACCGCCAAGAACGCTTCCGCTTTCCCAGTATTGATGGACAAATCGGACAAAGCGGCGAATCGCGCCTCGACATCGCCGCCGCCACATGGCGCAAACTGCCGCTCGGCGCATCCAAACTGCGTTTTCTCTGGCAAGACAAATCCATTAAGCTGCTCGAACCTTGGCGCATTCCCATACTTAACGGCGCATTAGTCATCAACGACATCCGCGCCGACCGCGACAGACAACATCTGCTCAACATCAGCCTAGACCCCATCGACCTCGCCGAACTCAATCGTGCCCTTGAACTGCCCGTATTTCAAGGCGACATCAGCGCGGAACTGCCCGAAGTCCGCCTCAGCAGCAACAGCCTTGTCCTCAAGCGACCGGTACATCTCAACGTTTTTGGCGGACACATCCTCATCAGCGACCTGCGCATCGAAAAGATCTTCAGCAACCAAGCCCAGCTCTACTTCTCGCTCGGGCTGAACATGATCGATTTACAACGCCTGACCAGTGCATTCGGGATTGCGGAAATCCGCGGACGCGTCAGCGGATTCATCACAGACGTCGTTCTTGCCAACTGGCGACCCATCGCCTTTGACGCCAGCATCATGACCGACGAAGACAATCCCGGCGAACGCCGCATCTCGCATGAAGCCGTACAACTGCTCACGCAAATCGGCGGTTCTTCCGCCGCCATCGGACAATTCGTGCGCATTCTCAGCAGCTTTCCCTATGAAAAACTCGGTTTTAGCGCCACACTGCGCGGCGATTTATTAACTATTGAAGGCGCAGAAAAACACCCTGACGGCGGCTTCTACCTCGTCAAAGGCAGCGGCTTACCGCATCTCGACATCATCGGACACCAAAGCCGCAGCAGCTACCGCGAACTCAACGCACGCATCAAAGCCGCCCTAAACAGCGACGAACCTACAATTGAATAAAGCCGCATCTTATTGAATAAAAATGGATACCGTCTCAAACCTTTTATTTATTCTATTCGCGCTTGTTGCCACTTATAACCTCTGCGCATGGCTCATGCAAAAACATATCCTACCGCTAATCGGATTCATCCTCTCCGCCCTTGCCTGCATATTAAGAGCGGAAGCAGCACCTGCCCTTTGGCTTTTTCTATTTGCCGATGCCGGCACATGGCTGCTTTGCCTGCTTCTTATCCCCGCCTGTATCCAAGACCTACGCGAAAAAAACCGTTTTACGCTTTACGCCATCTATCAAAACGACAAACAAATACTCAAACTTTATCGCAGCAAAGGCAGGCAGATTTTTGAATGGGAATACACCGCCGACATCCAAGAAACCGCACATCCTATGCTTAGCGGATTTACAGGCGATTGGACAATCAGCGCACATCAAATTCAACTCTTAGCAGGCAATGAAATTATCACTATCGCCGATATCCAACATGATGATTTGATGTTTGAAGAAAACATCAATCCTCATTATGATTTCTTAGCCAAAAACCGTTTAACTACCGCCCACTCGATAAAATTCTACTCTTTTTGAGCCGCTTTATTACAGCAGACAGATTCAATAATGCGGCGGAATCTCTTGCACAGCACTGTTGCTCGCCGCACCGCCCTGAATACTTTGTATCTCGCGATACAGCAATTGCAATTGTCTTTGCAAAGCCGCCTGTTCGGCATTTAATTGCGCCACCTGCGCATTCAGCGCATCCAACAAATCTTCCTGCCATGCCAAACGTTCTTCCAAACGCGCTATTTTTTCATCTGAATTCATCTCTTAGTCCTTGTTCAATATGGATTGTATAGCTTCTTCAGATTAAAATGAGATAATAAAAATTTTCAATATATTGAAAAATCTTTCAATATATTGTGTTAAAGGCGTATCATTTTAATCTGAAGAGACTATATTTCGCCGTATAATACGGTTTTTTGGATACAAATGACGACTTCACTACCGCCGCGCCGCGCCTCAAGGGCATATTGCGCTTATACCGTCCTGCTTTGCCTTGTGCCGCTTGCTTTTATCTTCTGCAATTGGCAGTGGCACAGCGCAGCAGACCAAAATTTGCCTTTATTGCCGCTCTTATTGATTACCGAAAGCGGCTCAATGCCTTATGCAGTGGCTACTAGCGCCCTCTTCATCGCCTTGCTCTGTCGGCACAACCGCCGCCGTCTACCGCTCAAAGCATTTCTATGCCTGATTGCGCTAAGCATTATCTGCACGCAATTAGAACAAAAATTGCTCAAACAGCATTTCGCCCTAGCACGTCCCTATATTGCCGCTATCAACCAAGAACAACAACGCAGCAATCAAGATTTCTACGCTCTTGAGAAAACGGAAAAACAAGCCATCGTGCGCGACTGGCATCAGCAGCAGGGCAAAAACGCTTGGCTCAGCCGACACCGCATCCAAGAAATTGCCTACCGATTTCCTTCGGGACATAGCATTTTTAGCGTCAGCTGGGTGCTGCTGTTCGTCGTTTTCTGCTCCTACCGCTGGCTGACATTTGCCCTTGCGCTATGGTCGGCAGCAGTCATGGCAAGCCGCGTATGGCTAGGTATGCACCTGCCGGCGGATTTGCTCGGCGGTATCTTCTATGCCTTTTGGACGAATCTTTTGCTGATTGCGCTGTTTTACCAATATCTGAAGCGCTATCAAGAAAAGCCTCAGGAAAGTCCCCATTCTCAAGCATAGTTTTATATAATGCCGCCATCATTAACTAAGAGAAATACTATGATTCATGTACGCTCCCTTTGTCTAATCAGCCTGATTGCCCTTAGCGGCTGCGGCTTTACGCCTTTTTTATACAAACCCGACATCACGCAAGGCAACGTTTACTCCGCCGAGCAAATTGCCGCTATCGGCATCGGCATGCCGCGCGAACAAGTGCGCCAAATCTTAGGCACCCCAAGCCTGATCGATCCTTTCCACCCCGATATCGACATCTACGCTTTCAGCTTTAAAAGCGGCAGCGAAAACCGCCGTTATCAGCGCCGTCTGCACATCCAATACACGAACAATCTCGTCAGCAGCGTGCAAGAAATCCCTCTTACCATAGAAGCCAAATAAAAGACCATGTTAGACAGCAAATTACTACGCAATGACCTTGACAGCATCGTCAATCGCCTAGCCGCACGCGGCTTTAACTTCCCTGCCGCCGAATACGCCGCCTTAGAAGCCGCTCGCAAAAGCAGCCAAACCCAAAGCGAACAGCTTCAATCCGAGCGCAAAAAACTCTCGCAAGCCATCGGGCAAGCCAAAGCCAAAGGCGAAGACAGCGCCGCACTCATGGCGGAAGTCGCCGCATTAGACGCCTCACAGCAACAAGCCGATGCCGAATACAGCCGCGTGCAAAGCCAATTAGACGCCCTGCTTGCCGGCATTCCCAACCTGCCGGACGAGCAAGTCCCGCAAGGTGCGGACGAAAACGACAACGTCGAAATCCGCCGCTGGGGCGAGCCGCGCCAATTCGATTTCACGCCCAAAGAACACGCCGATTTAAACGGCATCGGATTGGATTTTGAAGCCGGCGCCAAACTGGCAGGAGCTAGATTTACCGTGCTGCGCGGCAAACTTGCCCGCCTGCACCGCGCGCTCAGCCAATTCATGCTCGACACACACACTCAAGAACACGGCTACACCGAGCATTACCTGCCCTATATGGCAAATGAAAACACCCTCTTCGGCACGGGACAACTGCCCAAATTCGCGGAAGACTTATTCAAAACCAACATCAGCGAACGCCATTTTTACCTTATCCCCACCGCCGAAGTGCAGCTGACCAACCTTGTTGCCGACAGCATTCTTGAAGAAAGCGCATTACCGCTGCAACTGGTTGCCCACACCCCCTGCTTCCGCTCCGAAGCAGGCTCGGCAGGACGCGACGTGCGCGGCATGATTCGCCAACATCAATTCGACAAAGTCGAAATGGTACACATCACGCGCCCCGAAGACTCCGACGCCGCCCTTGATCGTATGACCGCCCATGCCGAAAACATTCTGCAAAAACTCGGGCTTCCCTACCGCGTCATCATTCTCTGCACAGGCGACATGGGCTTTTCGGCACGCCGTACCTACGACATCGAAGTCTGGCTGCCGGGGCAAAACAAATACCGCGAAATCTCCTCATGCAGCAACTGCGGCGACTTCCAAGCCCGACGCATGCAAGCGCGCTATCGCGCCAAAGACCAGAAAAAACCCGCCTTAGTCCATACCTTAAACGGCTCGGGACTCGCCGTCGGGCGTACGCTTGTCGCTATTTTGGAAAACTACCAACAAGCCGACGGCAGCATTCTGGTTCCCGAAGCTCTGCGTCCCTATATGGCGGGCATTGAAAAAATCGAGGTGCAATAAGCAATGACCATGCTAAAACGCTTTAGCAGACTCTTCGCCAAAAAAGGCGCGCCGATTATCGCGCGCCTACCCATAGCCGGCTTGAAATACTACCGCGCCGCCGAACTCGCCACCCTCATGCAGCGCGGCGACATGCTCAGTCTTGAACACGAAGCCAATAATCCGCACGACCCCAATGCCGTCATGATCTTTTGGAATCGCAATAAAATCGGCTATGTGCCTAGCGAACATGCCAAACTGCTGCATGAACTCTTAGCCAAACACCAAAAACTCAGTGGCAAAATCGTCGAAATCGACCCTGCCGCCGGCGAAAGCCGCTGGGTCAAACTCAATATCTATCCGAAATAAAACGGACACAAACCTTCTCTACACTACTCATTTTCATTTGAGAAAGACCTATGGCATTGGACAAACACACCCACAAACGCTACGACGAAGAATTGCAAAACCTGCAAAATCTCTTAATGGAAATGGCACGGCTTTGCGAAAGCCAGTTATACAGTGTCAGCAAATACTTGCGCCGCGAAGCCAACCTCGACATCTTAGAAAACATTGAAGCACGGATAACCGCATCAACCAATACCACATCGATATTGATCAAGAATGTATCCGCCTCATCGCCAAACGTGCGCCTGTCGCCATCGACCTACGCCATATTACCGCCAGTTTCAATATCGCCACCGATTTGGAACGCATCGGCGACGAATGCTGCAAAATCGTGCGCTTCTTAAAAAACAGCGAGGTCGAGCTCGAAAATGCCATTTGGAAAGAACTGCGACCTGCCACCAGACTGGCTAAAAACCTGCTCTCCCGCACCATTGATATACTGGCACGCAACGACACCGAAGCCGCCTACATCCTTATTAAAGACGATGAAGAACTTGACGTGCAATATCACAACGCCATTCGCGTCATCTCAAGCTATATGATCGAAGACACCAACAAAATCACACAAGGCATAGACGTACTCATGGTAGCCAAAGCCTTGGAACGCATTAGCGATCATTGTATCAACATCGCCGAATCGACTATTTTCGCCACCGAAGGCGAAGACATTCGCAAACACGCAAAGCGTGACATTCGCGCCTCGAGCAGGTAGAATGCCAAGGCTTTCGCGAGCGACCAAAGCGGTCGCTCATTTTTTAATTCATATTCAAATAGATAAAAATGTTCCGACCGCTTATCATCAGCCTCAGCCTCGCTGCTTGCGCTTACGGCTCAGCTAGCCCTATCAGCAGTTTGCAATTTTCCAACGAACAAACACTACGCAATCCTAGCTCCGCAAGCATTCGACTCACTAGCAACCCCATCGCTACCGCTGTCAATAGCAGCACAAACAATAGCCAAGACATTCAAATCACTTTAAATCTCGCTAGCAAAGCTACTCCCGCAGCAAACAAAAGCACCCAACAAAGCAGTGCTTCGACACACCATACGTCTCAACAACGCTCACAACGCGAACAATTGATTCACCTTGGACGCAGCTTAATCGGCACTCCTTATCTATGGGGTGGCACCACACCTAAAGGCTTTGATTGCTCGGGTTTTGTCAGTTATGTGTACGGTAAACACGGCTTTAGTCTGCCGCGCACCAGCAATGAACAATTCAGCAAATTACATGCCGTAGATACGCCGGCTCCCGGCGATTTAGTTTTTTTCCGCGGTAAATCCGGTCGAATTACGCATGTAGGCATGTATATCGGCAACGGCAACATGCTGCACTCGCCGCAAAGCGGCGAAAAAGTGCGCATTGAAAGCATCGAAAAACCGAACTGGAAACGCCGATACGCCGGCGCCCGCCGCATACTGCCGCAAGGTAATGAAAACGGCGCTAAAGCCACTATGGTTGCTGCTAATGACGCTACAAAACAGCAGCAGCGCGTACAGCTTAATACACAAACAAACACCGGCAATTTATTTCATATCAAATAAAAATGCCTAGATTTAAAAATAATAAATATAGTTAATTTACAATAAAAACAAATACTTAATTATTAAACTATCTGTTATTTGAACTGATGCGCAAAAGTCATATGTTGTTTTATTCTGCATTGACTATATAACTGGCAATTACTTATATAGTCGGAGAAGTGTAAAATTAGCACAAGGCAGAGAGCTGAAGAAAGTATAGTCTCTTCAGATTAAAATGATACGCCTTAAAACAACATATTGAAATATTTGGCACTGGTCTAAAAAGTATGCTGACTAGACCCAAGCATAATTAACATAGT
>ERZ1023288.9-NODE-9-length-145947-cov-48.120946_pt1 | contig 145947 bp, 126 predicted proteins | sample MGYA00380468_ERZ1023288 | MGnify/ENA primary metagenome ERZ1023288 (study PRJEB33173, sample SAMEA4830366) | metagenome | study: EMG produced TPA metagenomics assembly of the PRJEB25223 data set... | reverse complement strand
AAACTGCCTATGCTGACTTTCTTGCAAAAAGACACACTTTTTGGGACGGTATCTTGCTTGCTTTGTTTTTCTTAAGATTGCTTAAGATAACTTAAGACAATTAAATTTTAGCAATAATTTGATTTTGTATTCTTTTATTCTAAACTTTAGACTTGTTCAGGCGTAAAAAAACCGCTTAAAACTAAGCAGTTTCAATAGGTTGGCGGAGAGAGGGGCTTTGTAAAGGAATAAAAATTACTATTTTTTTCATAAAGATATGATTTTAGTATCACGTCTGTTTCCCCTTTATTTCCCCATTTTTAGATACATGACTGACCTTAATTTAAACATAAAAAAATAAAAAATCAATGTGTTTGATGTGTTTGATGTGTTTTTATATTGATTTATAAGGGAATATCTATCTATATGATGTGTTTGATGAATGGTTTGATGTGTTTTATATTGATTTATAAAGATATTTCTATGAAAATCTGCAATAGAGCCAACTTATAGCAAGACAAAAAAATCCCGCTCGCTAGAGCAGGATTTTTCATCAAAAGATGGATAATCGTTATTTTCTAAAAACCCTCCAAAATCGCCGTTTAATAGGTTTCTGCTGGTGACTCAGCAAGTCAAAAAGCTCAGCTATCCGTGCTTGTAGCTCTCTGAGCATTTTTTCTGTATATGTTATGGTCAGCTGAACGTTTTCTTCAATCAATGACTTTTTGTACTCAGACATCTTCGAGTTAAAGATATCTAGCGATCTTGTAAGAGTGTCAATATCTTCAGATAGCTTTGTGATTTTTTCAGAGAGCGCCTGTACACTCTCTGAAATCTGAGTCATTGCGATATATGTATCACTGATCATCATTTTTTCATCAGAACGCTGATAGTTACTCATGACTTCTCCATTATTCGATTAAATATTTTTCTATAAGCGTCATGTAAGCTATTGACTTTCTTTTGATGTATAAATTTTTGCGCATACTCTCTTGATAGTTGATTTTCGCCTATTGACTTAGCTTCTTTCATCAAAGATAGATAGTCTTCATTGTCTATAAGCTCTGATAATTGATGTCCGCGACTGTATAAGTTATGCTGGAAAATAAAATTATCTTCATTGACTTTAATTTCTAATTTATTAAGTGCGGATATCAGATCTGAAAATATTACCGAAACTTCACTATCTTCTGCAACTTGATTAAATATCACATGGATGTTTGATGCTCCCAAGGAATATACATCTCTAACGGTTTTAATCGTATCTGCTTGCTGTTTTTTTTGAGGTGTTACAGGGATGACAAACATATCAATTGCATCAATAAAATCTTCTTCTTTTTCACTGCTTTTTAAGTAGCTTTCAAGATTTGATGATCCTATATCTAGAATAAGGTCATCATTGACTAAAATTTCAGTATAAATTTTATCTCTATCATCACCGCGAATAATCATATGCTCTTTGCCATCGCTATTGATGGATTCTATGGTGACTAAATCATAATCTTGTAAATTATAGTGCAATAAATCTCTCGCGATAGTTGTTTTGCCAACGTTACCGCTATAGTTTAATACGGCAATTTTCATAATACACTCCAAAGTTTAAAGTTTGAGTATGTTTTCAACATCATCGTTGATTTTTTGGTTTAGATACTCACGACGTTCTTTGACCGTCATTGACTTCCAATTATCTGGTAAATTTTCTGATTCATAATTTTTCACTCCATTATCTTTTTTGCCTTTCTTTTCCTCTTTTCTTAAAATATTTACTAATTTGATCGCTGGCATATCTTCTTCAGAGATAGGGTAATTTTTCAGATATCTGTAGAGCGTTTTACGATCAATACCAAAATGCTCGGCGATAGCTGTTTTGCTGTGACCCATGCAAAAGAGCTTTATCAGTAGCGTTCTATCAATTTTTCTTACCAATTTTTCTCCTTCCCAAATTGGGCGTTTGTAAATGGCTTTATAAAATGCCCCAATTTGGGGCTTTTTCTGCTTATCTTTTGTAAAAATGCCCCAATTTGGGGAAGTTTTACTATGCAGCTATGACTCGAATGCCCCGTATTGGGGCATTTGTAAGCTGAAGGCGTAATGAAATGCCCCAATACGGGGCATAGTATTGCATCAGTGTGGAAGAAAAGCAATTTAAAACTGGATTTATGCAATCAAATATTGTATATTCATGGTTAAGACAGGCACGATGGCGAGTCACTACAAAACTGACGTTTTTTGTGTCTCGTTCGTGCCAAAGGGGATACCCCTTTGAAACCCCCACTGCCTAGCGGCAGCAAATCTAAGTCATCTAGGAGGTTCACTAACGTGAAGAAAGAAAAGCTTTCCAGTCCTTATCAAGTCCGTTTGCCAAGAGATACCGAGAATCTCATGCGCAAAATAGCGGAAGACTCTGGAAAGCCTATTTCCTTCATCATCCGTAACTGCTTACAAAGTAGCCGTCCCGTGTTCCGCGGGCGTGTTCCTGTTGCCGTGCAACGCGATAGATTAACGGCATTGCGCTATCTACAAAAATCCAGCAACAATCTGAATCAGATTGCGCGGCATTTGAATACATTGAATCTCAAACACGAATTGTCTTATGAAAACACGATCCATTATTTGAAGATTCTTGACACAATCGAGGCGCAGATGAATCTTTGTCTGCGGTTGTGCGATGCTCATTAGAGTCTCCGGCGGTTCGGGCGGTATTGTGGAATACCTTGCTCGCGGTAAAAAGTCTGGTCGCGATTATGATCGCGATGAATTAGACCAACGCATGGCTTTATCAGGAGCATTATCACAACTCGAATCTGTCTTAAACAGCTTTGATGTTGAAGAACAGCATCAGAAATATTTACACATTACCCTTTCTTTCAAAGAACCTCATATTAGTGAATCTGATCTGATGGCGATAGATAAACAATTCCATGACTTTATATTTTCTGCCTCGATTGATGGTGAATTTTATTATTACAGCGAAGCACATTTGCCCCGCTTAAAAGCATTGCCGGATAAACGCGGCAATGAATACGAACGGTTTCCGCATATTCATGTGATAATCCCGGAATATAATCTTTTTACTGGTAAAAAAGATAATCCGGTATTTAGGATAAACAATATCACAAAATACATTGATGCGTTTCAAGAAAAAATCAATGCTGATTTTAATCTTTCCAGTCCGAAAGATAATTTACGGGATATCCAAACGGGCAGAGAAGCTATTATTGACCGTTATCAGATTCATGCTGATATACCGGTTAAAGAAATTAAAAACCGTATTTATGATTTTATTCAGACGCAGCCGCAGATTACTTCTGTTGAAGAATTGGCAGTAGCCATTCGTCCATTGGGTGTATCTGCTAAAGTACGTGATTCAAAATCTTTCGGCGGTAAATATATCAATTTCGCTTTTGATGATTCTGGTAAGCGCAAAGCCATTAACTTAAAAGATCCTGTTTTTTTAGATGCGTATTTATCAAGCCGTGATAAGAATACGGCTAAAGTTTTTCTGGGTGAGAAAGTGCCGGAAGCCTTATTGTCTGAATGGCAAGATTGGGCTGCTTTAGAAGCACGGTTCGTAGGCATTGCTGCTGCAAAAGAGCGTAAGGCTTATTACGCGCTGAATGATTCTGGCAAGCGGGAATGGCTCAATGTGCGCTGGCAGGCGCATCAAAAGGTCATTGCGGAATTAACTGCTGAACCTGAACCGCTGGCCGAGCGTCCGCAGCAGATAGCCGCCATGCAGCAAATGACAGCAGAAATCCCGTCTATCTTTGCAGAACCCGCGATTGTATTACGTGAATTTGATGACATTCCGCATGTAGATGACTTACCCCATTTGGACGATATCCGGCATCTTGATGAGATACCGCATATTGATGATTATCTTGATGATATTGAAGGTGTATATGCAGAATCAGAACGAGAATTCAGATATTCACGAACACGAGCCAGAGACACCGCCATTACGCAGGGAAGTGCCGAACACGCTGTGTACGGCCTGCATAGCAGCGGTAGTGATGGAGGTCAAAGGCAGGGAGAACTCGTTACTCTCACGGATCTACTGCAAACAGATCAATTCAATGGTTTGGAGCGAAACCAAGAAACCAAATATACAGACGTGTACTTGGTTTCAGATCAAAGAAGAGCAGTAAGGGCAGACGGTAGTGCAGATGCAGTGATTGCCAGAGCAGAATCTGCCAGCTGGACGAATAAAATCAATCATATTGACGGCCGTGTGCTGCTCGATTACCTCAGCTACCACTATCATCTGAATACGCGTGAAATCAGCGTAGAACTCAACAAAGACGGTTATGACCGTCTTGTTGTAGCTATGCCCAGTACTGCCAGCTCAAAACCTGTAATACGCCGCTTATCTGCCGCTGACATGCTAACAAAATATATGCACTTGAGCTGGCCAGATGCCAAGCGCGTGCTAGATAGCGTTTTGGAGCAACAAGAACGCGGTGGTTATCGCCAGCAGGCGATGACATCAAAAGTGATGTGGCGGCGTTTTCATCAGCATGAAGCACAATTGCCTGGGCTGTCCGGCGTGCATCATGACTATCGGCAGAGCCGCAATCAGATTAAAGCCCGCTGGCGCTGGGAATATGACCACAGCCAAACCGCAGCACAAAATGCCGCTAAACGGCATTTATACCGCCAGCAGCGCACAGCGGAGTTGGAACAAGCGAAATCCGATTGGCAAGAGGCACAAGTGTATTACCGCATGCGTCCGCATGAGCGTTATCTCAAATATCTGCAAGAAGAGGCAAATGCGGGGAATAACATGGCACTTGGTGAATTGCAGCGGATTTATCCTAAAGATGACAAACGACCGTATGATGCTTTAACGATCGAGCTGCGTAATCCGCGTCAAACTTTATCCGCTTTTAAACCCTTTGACTTGGGCTATCAAATCAGCGTACAGAAGAATGGCACGATTGAATATCGTGATGAACAATCGCAAACCGTCATTATCGACCGCTATCAATCTATTTCCGTTCGTGAACGAACAACAGAAGTCATCACAAAAGCATTAGAGATGGCGAAAGCGCGCTATGGCGTGAATGGCTTTGAGATTCGCAATGCAAGACAGTCTGATATTGCCGCTATTCAGGCAGCGGTAAACCGTACCAGAGCTGAAGTTACTCTTATTGGAGCTAAAACTGCCCGGCCGCGTAATAACACCCATGAAAGAGATTAAGGAGAACAATTTGTTATGAAAAATAACACATTAAAAACGGTTGATTTAAAAGCAGTTGATTTTTTCTGCGGCGGCGGCGGAATGAGTTACGGCTTACAACAAGCCGGTATCCGAATCCTTGCAGGAATCGACTATGAAATCAATTGTAAAGAAACTTACGAAACGAATATCGAGAATGCGAAGTTTATTCATGCAAATGTTTTTGAATTAGGCGAAAAAGAATTGGAAAGTAAACTTAAGCTTTCCCAAAGCGACGACGACTTGATTTTAGTCGGTTGCAGCCCATGCCAATATTGGAGCGTGATTCGAACCAGTAAAGAGAAATCTGAAAAATCCAAAAGTCTCTTATCTGAGTTTCAACGTTTCGTCGAATATTTTGTTCCCGGTTATGTCGTCGTAGAAAACGTGCCGGGAATTTTTAGCCGCCAAAAAGAAAGCGGGTTGGACGTTTTCGTCGATAAATTGGAATCTTTGGGTTATACCGTTCATTTCGGCATACATAATACGCAACATTACAACGTTCCGCAAAGCCGCAAGCGTTTCACTTTAATCGCTAACCGAGTAAGCGAAGATAAGCTGGAGCCCTTGGAATCCCAAGATAAAATCTTAACCGTCAGAGACGTATTGGGTGAAAATAACGACTTCCCGAAAATTACGGCGGGACATCAGGACGATACCGATTATATGCATAGTTGCGCGGGGCTTTCCGAAATCAATTTGCAACGGTTGAAGCTGATACCGAAAGACGGCGGTGATCGTTTTGCCTTCGCCGATCATCCTGATTTGCAACTGAAATGTTTCGTTGGTAAAGATGATTGTTTCAGAGACACTTTCGGTCGATTATGGTGGGATAAGCCTTCACCGACCATTACGACCAAGTTTTTTAGCGTTTCCAATGGGCGTTTCGTCCATCCGGAAGAAGATCGTGCCTTATCGCTACGAGAAGGGGCAACATTGCAATCGTTCCCGAAAACTTATATTTTTAAGGCAAGTAGTCGAGATAAAATTGCTCGCTTAATCGGTAATGCCGTACCACCTAAATATGCCGAACAAATTGGGAAAGCGATTATTAATAACAGCTTAGAAAAACAATAAAACGGAGCTTGAATTGTTAAACTAACTGCAACACCTTTCCAAAATAAACTTCATAAGGCGTTTTCCAATTTAAGCATTTGCGTGGTCGAAGATTTAATTTATCGACCACGGCTTGTATTTGAGCCTGTGTAAATGGCGTAATATCCTGTCCTTTTGGAAAATACTCTCTTAACAAGCCATTTGAGTTTTCATTCGTCCCTCTCTGCCATGGCTGATGCGATGGCGGAAAGAAAAATTTTACTTTCAATTCCTCTGTTATCTGTTCATGCTTGGCAAATTCTTTTCCTCTATCAGGCGTAATGCTCTTCAATGGCTGATTGCGCATGGCGGCCAAAGAAGGAGTAATGTCTATTACTGATGACTTTGCAGACGATACAATTCCATTTTAGCGGCTTAATAAAAAATATTCACGACCGTCCGCGTTCCTGTTTTTCACCGTTCGTGCGCTGTTCTTTTGTGCGCTGATATTGTGCTTGTAAATCTGGCGCCATACGTTTTACATCACTGGCAAAATCCTGTTTAGCTTCTGCGGTCAAACAAGTAGGGCTATAGCGTCCTATGGCTTCAACGACACCGTTTGGTGAATATCCTAGTTCACCAATGGCTTTTGCTGCAGTTTTACGCTCTAGCTCTAGCCAGTTGATGTATTCGGGTTTGCGTTCTTTCAGCGCCGTTAAGGCAAGGTCGCGGAAGATCGTTTCAGGGCGTGAGCCGCCTGTTATCATGGGGATAAGCTGTATTCTTGCTTTAGCTTCTTGTGATAAATATTCGCTCCTTTAGAAGATATTGTCGTTTCTTTGAATTCTTCAGCTAGCTTTTCCTGTTGCTCGGATAGAAAATCATACATAGCTGCTTTATCACCTGTTTCATAGAAAGCAATCATTTTATGGTTGTAAATGCGCGCAACATCAGGACGCAAACTCACTGGTGGATAACCGTTATCCATAAAATATCCATTCATCATTAATTGCGCTGTTCTTTTATTGCCATCATAAAAATACTGTGCTCGTGCCGCGTCCAAAAATAGGCCAAACCCTTTTTTCTGTGGATTAGATTCTTGATAATAATTTTCCATCATTATCTCAAAAGCTTTTTGCAGTTCATCACCTGCTTGTGGTGGTTTGTAGTCTGTACCGCCAATTCTCACGTTACCAGAGCGGAATGTCCCCACTTCTAAGGCTTCGTTATTGGCAATTAGCATATTAAAGTGAATAAAATTTTCTTGGTCAACCATAAAGCGATTATCTTTAACTTGATTAATAAGCGCTTGCCAGCCTGAAGCAATGCGCAATACCTGTTCTTGGTCACTAATTTTATGACCGCCAACGGTAATGCCTTCTAAGGTTGTTTTAACATCAGGATAAGTGAATGGATTGCCTTCGTAATGTGCCATGTTATAAACAAAGTCAACATATAATTTATGAGCGATAAAAAGGGCTTTTTTACGTCCTATTGGGGTCATTAGTTTATTCCTTTTGTTGCGTATTTTAGTTTGTGTTATCAGTACTTATTGCATAGCAAGCATGCGCGGATCTCGTGCGCATTCAAGTAAAAAATCCATCATAATATTTTTATCCTTCGTTTCGTATTTAACCGTTGGCCTAAAAAAGGATTATGGCAGAATTTTTTTTGATTTACGAGAAGATATTGATAAAGAATGGGTATTCATCGATGAAAGTTATGTACGGTGTCATCAACATGCAAGTGGAGCTAGGCATGGTGAAGAGCGAGCAATTGGACACAGTCGAGGAGGCAACACGACAAAAATACACCTATGTGTGGACTCGCATGGAAATCCGCTCGATTTTAAAATCACTGGGGGTGACATGCACGATAGTCAAGTTGCAAACGACTTAATTTAAGCAGTTGAAAAGGCACAATATTTTATTACGGACAAAGCTTACAACTCTCAAGAAATTAGAAATAAAGCAATAGAGCATGGCATGAAAGCCATCATTCCAAAAAGAAAAAAATGCCAAGCAAGGCAATCACGACTTTGATAGTTATTTGTATCGGTTACGCCATTTGGTTGAAAATACATTCGCACGTTTAAAGCACTATCGCAGTATTGCTACTCGCTATGAAAAACTGGCGTGTAATTATAGATCTATGCTTTACTTGGCTTGTACTATTATTCACTGCAATTTAAATTGAGGACATGCCCTAATGCACCAAGCAAGGCTTGGTGTATTGTGAGAAGTGGTAATCGTCATGATTTTAGCATAGCGCTAAATAGCGCTATGTAACTCACTTTTGCAGTAAAAAGGATACGTGTCCAAAATTATGTTGATAATAGAGAGGTTTGCCGATTGGCGTGTTGGTTGCAGTATCGACAACGCTTAGCTTTTTGTACACGCCCGTGCAACCTTCAATTCTTGTCGTACTACTTCTGCCGTAATAGCAAGAATTTCCGGGTACGATTTGTTCAGGAATAGTCTCATATTTTGTGCAGTGACGTTCTTCGCGATTTTTGGTCGATATGCGTTGCCATGCCACGCAGCGTTGGTGTTCACGGATATGGATAACAGAGGTTTCTTCTGACTTTATCGGTGCGTCTTCCTCATCTTCAATAGCGCATGCCGCATACGGGGGTAGCGGTGGTTTGTCTTGTTTGATCCGCATTTTCATGGCGGCTTTGGCTTTATCGCAGCCCTCGGGAAATCCGCTTGGGGCGCAAAGCCAAATGGCGCATTCGTCTTCTGATGCGGCTAATGCAGGCGTGCTGACAAGGCTGCTCAAAGGCAGGAACAGGCTTAGTAATAGTGCTTGTGTTTTCATAGTATTTCTCCATGATTTAGGGATAAAACGTTTAAATTTCTCTTTTGATGGTTTCATCGGCTGCGCTCTTCTTTTGGTTTGCGTTGCGCGCTATTGGCAGCAGCTTGAACCGCGGGATTTTTTGAGGGCGTTTGTCCGCTTTTTTCTGCTTGCCGCATGGCTTTGCTCTGCTCGAGTTTTGCGGCTTGATCGAGTTCCTGCCGCACCATGGGTAAGCCTTTTTTGATGTCGTTTTTGATTTTGTTGAGATCGCCTTTGCCGCCTTTCACGGCATAGGTGAGCTGCTGTTCTATTTGTTTATCTAGTTCTTTGTATTCTTCTTCATCGAGCGGGAAGTATTTTTCCACTTCGTTCATGATTTCTTTTCTGGCAGCAGCTATCCGCTCATCGGCAGAGGCGTCTTTTTCTTTTTCAGCCGCTGATTTTGCGGCAGGTTTTGATGTTGGCGGTTGTTCGTGCTGTGGCTCAGCCGCTTTAGCCGTCTGAGTATTGGAATCAGCTGTCACGGCAGACGGAGATGGCTGCGTTTCGGGCGTTTGTTTTTCGGCAGCGGCTGGCTGTTCTGCGGTTTGTGTTTTTTCTTGCGCCTTTTCTGTCGGTTTCTCTGCTGTTTGTTCTGGCGGTTTTGCTGGCGCTTGTTCTGCCGGCTGTTCTGACGTTTGGGCTTTGGGTTTGATGTCTAGGTTTTCGGTGAGTTTGTCGGCCTGTTTGGCGGCTTCAGCTTCTTGTGCTTGGCGTTCGCGCTCCTGTGCGCCTAACAGCCGCTTCATGTCCTGCTCACTGGGTTTATAGCCACGCGTGTCTAACCCGCGCATCTGCGCCTGAAACCACAGCTCTGCCTGCGCCTGTTTTGTACCGCCTTTGATATTGATGGCTGTCCAGCCCTTATCTTGGGCAATGTCTAGCGCTGCCGTTATGTTCTCCGGCGTGTTATCAATGGCTATTTTGTTTTTATGTATATAGATTTTTGTTCCGTCACGTTTATTTTCATATACGGCTTCCTGGCCTCTAAGTTTTGACAAAAGACCATTTTTAGCTTCGGTGTATTGTTCGCCCGCGTTAAAACGGCAGTAACTGTAGTTAAGATCGATATTACCCTCCTTGTGTTCATCTGCGCGGGTCGGCGTGCTTTTGCCGTCTTTTTCTGTTTCAGCGGTACGCTCTTCTGGAGGCTTGCTGGATTGGCCGACTGTGTGCGGCATCGGTCGTTGTTCCGGCATGGCGATTTGCGGGCGCAGATAGGCATTGTCTTGACCTTCCAGCAGTCCTTGTTTTTTCTCTTCTTCCGCTTCACGGCTGTAGTCAAAGATTTCAATTTGTTTCATGTTGTTTCCTTTTGTTTTCACTAAACGGTTGCGGCAGCGGTGCTTTCCTGCACGCTGTTTTCAATACTGCGGCCAATGAAATTGCCGAGTACGGTGATTTCGATATGCTTGTAGAGCGTGCCTTTGATCGTGTCCTCGAGAATTTGCGTTTGGCGGCTCAATCCATCAATGTCTTTGCGGACGCTTTCTCGGTCTTGCTGGTCTTTTTCTTCTGCATTTAAGCGGTCTTTGAGCGGTAAGACTTTGGCTTTGCCTTGATACGGTTTATAGCGCGAGACAAAGACGGGATCGTCGTAGTATTTATTTTTCTCGGCCATGATGGGATGGCTGATGCCCTCAAACATGATGATTTCTTTGTCTTTGCTCATTTCCCGTAACTCTTGCGGCATCATGAGGTCGCGTTGATTGACGCTTTCAGTGCGGGATACGCCTTTGTTGCCACCACCACGGGATTTTTGTGTGTCTTCAGTCACGGTGATTTTGCCCAGCAGTTTTGAATATTCTTCACTGTCTGCCACGTCATTGGGCTTGTACAGGACTTTCAGCGCGACGTTTGTGAGTATGTTGCGTGCGCCATGTTCGCCATAGACGGATTTGTCTTGCAACTGCGCTGGACTTTGCGCAATAAACAGCATGCGCATGTTGTAACCCGCCATATAACTCACGGCTTTTTCGAGTACGGCAATACGGCCTGGTGATGTGCCTTCGTCCATCAGCATCAGGCATTGGTATTTTAAGCTGTCATCATTCTGCGGTAGCACGGCGGTGTTTTCGTTGATGAGCTGGCTGTAAAACAGATTGATGATTTTCTTCGCTTTCGCCAAGTCCTTGGGTTGGATGCCGATGTAGATGGTCATGCGTTTTTTGCGCACGTCGCGCAAATCAAAGTCATCACCGCTGGTAGCGTTCACCACGGGTTCTGATAACCACGGCGTGAGGTTGGCGGTGAGAGTAGCAAGGATTGATGCAAAGGTCTTATCACCTGCCGATACCGCACTATTGATAGTCTGCTTGGCAAGCACGCTGACAAATTCATCGCCCATCAATGATGTAAAGTGGGTAATGGCTTCGCCCTCAAAGTTTGTCGCTAAGTCCAAAATTTCCCGGATAGTCGGCGTATAAATTAGGCCGCTTTTCCGGTAATAGGCTTCTTTATCCAGGCAGTGCAGCGCTAATCCTATAAAGAGCTTACGCGCAGACTCTTCAAAAAAGCTGTCATCACCGCCGCTGTCAGGGATTAAGCAAATAGCGATTTGATTGATATCGTCAACGCGCAGCTCATCAGAGCGGGAGACGTATGACAGCGGATTCCAGCGCGCCGTTTTGCCCTCAGGGTCAAATGGGTTAAAGAGATACACCGCTTGCCCGCATTTTGCGCGAAAAGCTGCGGTGATGTCAAACAGCTCCTGCTTAATGTCCAAAACCACCATAGAATGATCGTAAGACAGCCCGACAGGAATTACGACACCCACGCCTTTACCGGATCGTGTCGGCGCTGCCAGATAGACAAACTGCTGATCAGACAATCCGATGTAACGGTTATTCAGCCTGCCTACAATAATTGCTTTACCAGCAAATAAGCCGTCTTTGTGTAAGTCCGCAGGCAATTTTGCAGGCGGACGCTTGATGAATAAACCTGCTTTTGTGATTTCTGCCGGTGTGGCAAATCGGGCATCGCCGTACAGCGACGGTGTTTTTTTCACTGCCGCATAAATTGCCCATGCCAGCAGCATATGCGCAAATACAGATAGCATCCATGCCCATTTGATTTGCTGTGGGTATTGGCTGGCATATTGGTGATAGCTGAATATGCTGAACGGCATGCTATGCACTGTTGGGTTGAGCGTAATGCCGCCAAACAGGCTTTTCAGCGCGCTTTGCCCTGCGGGAAAGCTCATAAAGATGCGGAACAGCCAAGAGGCAGCCCAAGATACTGTGCTTGCGGCTATCGCGAGTCCGCTGAGTCCTAACAGCGTTTTTTTCGTTTGGGGTTTCATCTCATGCTCCTTGCAGCAGATTAATTTTTCGTTCGGGATTAAAGTCAATCGCAGTGATAAAGCGTTTACCGCCGTGGTTAGCGAAATGAATGGATATATCAATGGTCATCATGATGAGACGGCGAATCACGTCATAGCTGAGGCTTGCGCCCTCGGGACTAGCGTTAATCATCAGTGCCAGCTGTTCATACGCCATCAGCGCGGAATCGGCATGGCAGGAGGTAATGGAACCGCTATGGCCGTTCCCGCAGGCACGAATAAAATAAAACGCTTCATCTCCACGAACTTCCGCCAAAATAATGCGGTCTGGCTTCATGCGCAATGTGGCTTCTAAGCATGACTTTGCCGTTACCGTTGATTGGCTCATGCTTTTGGGATACATCAAATGCACTTTGTTCGGCTGATCGATAAACAGCTCTCTTGCATCTTCAATCGTGATAATCCGTTCTTGATAGTCGATGAGGTCAATCAGGGTTTTCATGAAGGTGGTTTTGCCCGAACCCGTCGCACCGCTGACTACAATATTCTTACGGTACTTAACGGCGCCTTCTAAAAAGCGGCGGTATTCACGTTTGGCCAGCAGTTCCTGCAGTTCGCGGTCTTCGGGGCTGATATGCCCGTCGCTTGGGATAATGTCGGCAAACAAGCCTGAAGCTTCATATTGATCCATGCTGAATTTGGCATTGCTGGGTATGCGCACGGTGAGACTGCATGCCTGCGCAGCGGGTTTGCGCACCAGTTGCGCGCGCTCACCGCCGGGCATGGTGAGCGAGAGCATGGGATTGTTCGCATCAAACTTTTGCGATTGACCAGCACGATTGACTAGCAATGTGCCTAAGCCTTCAATCAGCATATCGGAGTTGTTCACCACCTCTTTGCGTTTCCATTGGCTGTGCTGCTCAAAATAGATCACATTTGGTTCGTTGATAGCGATTTCGGTCACACCTGATTCACGCATCAGCGGCAGAATGCCGAGAGCATCAAAGGTATGATTGATCTGTGCAACGATTTTTGGCGGCAGTTCAATGTCTGTGGCGGCAGAGCCTTGGGATAATGGTAAAGCGCTCATCGGCTAATGTCCTTGTCTTGATGTCGGGTACGGTGATTGGCTTGTGCAGGCAAACTGCGCACGGCAGACAGCCATACGTCTTTGCGCGCAATGGGGTGTAAATCAGCCGCTTTGATGAGCGCTTGCGCGTCAATTTGTTTGCCTGCGGCTTGGGCTGAGAGCATGAGCAAAGGCAGATGGGCAATATCGCCGCCAACGCTGTCGTGCAGCTTGCGCGCGGCTTCACGGTTGCCGAGTCCGCCTAAGTCAATCAATGGGCTGGGAACCGTGCGCTCAAGAAAATCACGCGGTGGCTCGAAGGTGTACGGATTAAGATGCTGAGAGAGGTCTTTCTGGTTGAATGCAATGATGTTTTCTGCTAGATTAACCACACGGGAAACACCAAGAGGCCGGATGGGAGTCAGCTTAGGTTCACTAAGGTCTGCGACCGCCACAGTAACTGGGGAGGTGTTTCCCGCTTTTTTTGTGTCTTCAAGAAATTTATCAATGATTTGCTGGGTATCTAGGATATTGATTGCTTCAACGGTATAAATGCGATTCCCGCCTTCTCCCAAGCTAAACAATTTAACTGTGGTTTCTGCCATATACATCTTATTTTCAAGCGTCATTGGGGCAAAAATTCTTGGAAGACCAATGATATTGGAATCATTTAAACGATCATTTTTTACCCACCCTAAGATGCCTTGAGTGAAAAGAAGATCAACGTTCACTGCCGCCGCAAGATGAATCAATCCCGTATTAGTCGTAAGCAGTGACTTTTCAAAAGCATCAGAAGATAAAATCTTATCAACGGAATTATTAGACAGATTGGCGACTATCCCGCTATCTGTATTCGTTAGCTCTGTCTTAGTTAGTGTTCTTAAAATATTGCGTGCATCTTTTTTATTTTGGCTGTGTCTATGTAGCTTGTGTTTACGGGCAAACTCCCAATCTCCATATTTCGCTTTAAAAGCAGGCGTGCGTACTTGCACCCAGCGGTCAAGCGGTAACTCTGTTGCTCCAATCTCAAGCGCCTGTGCATAGCCTTCGACTCCGCCGTAACGGTCGAAAGTGTCGCTGAATTGCATAGCATCGCACGGTAAAGCGCTCATCGGCTAATGTCCTTGTCTTGATGTCGGGTACGGTGATTGGCTTGTGCAGGCAAACTGCGCACGGCAGACAGCCATACGTCTTTGCGCGCAATGGGGTGTAAATCAGCCGCTTTGATGAGCGCTTGCGCGTCAATTTGTTTGCCTGCGGCTTGGGCTGAGAGCATGAGCAAAGGCAGATGGGCAATATCACCTCCGACGCTGTCATGCAGCTTGCGCACGGCTTCACGGTTACCGAGTCCATTTAGGTCAATGAGCGGGCTGGGAACACTGTGAGTTAAAAAATTGAGGGTAGGTTCACCCGTTGCTGGATTTAATGTGGCAGCAATATCAGCTGGATTGATTCTGCCCTTGGTAAAAGGTAAAATTTCCTCTGATCGCTCAGGAGTATAAACTTGCGGTGGGCTGGATGTTACGCCAGCCGGCGATTTGACCCAGACTGTTTTTGTAGATAGTCTGGGTTTTTGACGTGAAGATGTCTCTAAAACGCGTTCAACATACTCAATTCGTCCTCCAGGAAATGCTTTACTGTATATCAGAGAGCTTCTATTCTGACCTGCTGGTTTAATACGCAAACTATCATATCCATCTAATACAACAGGAATGCGTTTTAAATCCATGAGTGTCAAAGAGCGCTGATTTTTTTCATGGAAAGAATCCCTATTATGCTGATTGAAAGCGTGTTTAAATTCATGGGCGACAAATTCATGGACAAAACCTGTTACATCAACCCCTAATTCTTTACGAATTTGATGAATTTCATGTTGGCTAACCTGCCTAAACTCTAACGTTTCCCGCGGGTCATGACTCGCAATCGCACGTTCAATAAAACTGTCTATTTTTTCCTGATGGATAAGCGTTTCCCAATCTCCATATTCCGCTTTAAAAGCAGGCGTGCGTACTTGCACCCAACGATCCAGCGGCAGATGGGTTGCGCCAACCTCAAGCGCCTGCGCATAGCCTTCGACTCCGCCGTAACGGCTGAAAGTGTCGCTGAATTGCATAGCATCGCACGGTAAAGCGCTCATCGGCTAATGTCCTTGTCTTGATGTCGGGTACGGTGATTGGCTTGTGCAGGCAAACTGCGCACGGCAGACAGCCATACGTCTTTGCGCGCAATGGGGTGTAAATCAGCCGCTTTGATGAGCGCTTGCGCGTCAATTTGTTTGCCGGCAGCTTGTGCTGAGAGCATGACTAAGAGAAGGTGGGCAATATCGCCTCCGACGCTGTCATGCAGCTTTCTGGCAGCTTCGCGGTTGCCGAGTCCATTTAGGTCAATGAGCGGGCTGGGAACGTTGCGGGCGAGAAAATCACGCGGTGGCTCGAAGGTGTACGGATTGAGATGCTGAGAGAGGTCTTTCTGGTTGAATGCAATGATGTTTTCTGCTAGATTAACCACACGGGAAACACCAAGAGGCCGGATGGGAGTCAGCTTAGGTTCACTAAGGTCTGCGACCGCCACAGTAACTGGGGAGGTGTTTCCCGCTTTTTTTGTGTCTTCAAGAAATTTATCAATGATTTGCTGGGTATCTAGGATATTGATTGCTTCAACGGTGTAAATACGATTTAGACCGTGTTGCGTCTCAAACATCTTGACCGTAGTTTCAGCTAAATAAATCTTACCTTCAAAACCAATCGGGGAAAAAAGGCGCGGAAGACCTAAAATATTACGGTCTTGATTATTATCTGGCTTAATCCAGCCTAATATACCTTTAGTAAAGAGTACGTCAATATTCGCTGCCGCAGCAAGATGAATCAATCCTGTATCTGTTGTTTGTAATGATTTCTCAAATGCTTTAGCAGATAGAATTTTCTTAACAGAATTATTAGATAATGAAGCTATTAAACCACTGTCTTTATTGCTAAATTGCACATCTCGTAAACTTTTTAGAATAACTTCTACTTCACCTTTATTACTTGCTTTTCTTAATGGACGATTATTCCGCGCAAACTCCCAATCTCCATATTCCGCTTTAAAAGCAGGCGTGCGTACTTGCACCCAACGATCCAGCGGCAGATGGGTTGCGCCAACCTCAAGCGCCTGCGCATAGCCTTCGACTCCGCCGTAACGGCTGAAAGTGTCGCTGAATTGCATAGCATCGCACGGTAAAGCGCTCATCGGCTAATGTCCTTGTCTTGATTGCGGCTGCGGGTGTTGGTTTGGGCAGGAAGGCTGCGTACAGAGGCGAGCCAAACGTCTTTGCGCGCAATGGGGTGTAAATCAACGGCTTTTATCAGCGCTTTCGTATCCATTTGTTTGCCCGCAGCTTGGGCTGAGAGCATAAGCAAAGGCAGATGGGCAATATCGCCGCCAACGCTGTCGTGCAGTTTGCGCGCGGCTTCGCGGTTGCCCAACCCGCTGAGATCAATCAATGGGCTAGGGACGCTGCGGGCGAGAAAATCACGTGTTGGCTCGAAGGTGTACGGATTTAAGTGTTGAGAGAGGTTTTTGTTATTGAATGCAATGATGTTTTCTGCTAGATTAATGACTCGGGAAACGCTGAGAGACCGGAGGGAATTCGGGTAAGGGTTAGACTTATCTGTTTCCGCCATAGTTATTGGGTAGGTGTTTCCCGCTTTTTTTGTGTCTTCATAAAATTTATCAGTAATTTGCTGGCCGTCTAAGATATTGATTGCTTCAACGGTATAGATACGGTTACCGCCATATCTTTCATCAAGCAGTTTGACGGTGGTTTCTGCCAGATACATGGAATTGTCAAAAGTCATGGGCGTAAAAATTCTAGGCAGCCCTTTGACTTGTATGGCTTCTGCTCTATCAGACTTTACCCAGCCTAAGATGCCGTTGGTAAAGAGATAATCTACATTCGCTGCGGCTGCCAGATGAACAAAACCGCTACTAGTTGTTTCTAAAGATTTTTCAAAGGCTTTAGATGAAATTATTTTATCTATAGAACGGTTTGATAAAGCGGCTTTAATACCGCTGTCATGATTAAGAAACTCTGTGTTTTTTATTGCATTAAGTATTTCTCTTATATCTATTTTTCTTTTTGCTGTACGCAAGGTACGATGATTCCGCGCAAATTCCCAATCTCCATATTCCGCCTTAAAGGCTGGGGTTCTTACCTGTACCCATCGATCCAACGGTAAATCTGTTGCGCCTATCTCCACGGCCTGCGCATAGCCTTCAACGCCGCCGTAGCGGCTGAAGGTTTCGCTGAATTGCTGGGCGTCTTGAGGCAAACTCATCACTGCGCTCCAAACCAAGCATTGCGGGCTTGATAGACAGCAGACAAATCAACATCATCTGCCACATAGATATTGATGACTTCGCCTTCGCGGAGATAAATGATTGGGCTGAGATCGATATTTTTTTCCAGAATTTTTTCAGCCAGCGATTGCGAGGTATCTGCTGTACTGGAATCCACGATGACTTCTGCGCTGTCGCTTTTATCGCCTGCGATTTTGAGCGTATCGCTGATAAGACTCACCAACAATGCCGAGCCAATCCGCAGCCCCCAGCGGTTATCGACTTTGCCCGTAACACCTGATGCCCCTAAGCGGCCAGTGGACGGCGATTGAATCTGTACGGCAATGTCATAAGGCGTGATGAGCCTATCCCAGATGATTTGCAAGCGGCGGTCGCCGTTTTTCACGCTGCCGCTGTATTCGCCTGTAACACGCGTACCTTTTTCGAGCAGCAGCACACGGGCATTGCCGCTATACACGTCTTGGCTGATGACACAGCTGGTATAGCCGTCTTGTTCGCTGATAATATTGGTCTCCAGCACACAGGGGATTTTCGTGCCTTTAACCAGCGTATAGTCAATGTTCGCCATTAGCTTTACCCGTCTATCTGCTTGGGCATTGGCGTTTTCTGATTGGCTCACCGTATTGGTATTGGCAGCAGCGCTTACGGCTGTTGCAGAATGGCTATTGATGCCAGATGCCAAGCGTTTGCTAAGCAATTCATCCTGCGGATTAGCGGCTTGTTCGGTTATCGGTGCAGGTTCGCCTGGGCGGATAACAGGTTCATGCTCAGGTTCAGGCGCTGCCGCGGCGGCAGGTTCAGGCACTGGTGCTGCTTTTGGCAACTCCGGCGGAATGAATTTGCCGATACTGTCGGGCGCGCTGCTATAAGTGCGCGTTGTTTTGCTTTTGGGCGCATCATCACTGCCAAAATGCAAATGGCTTTTGATGTAATTAAAACCGCCCAAAATGCCCAGTGCCGGCAAAGAAATCCCCAGCGCAGCCAGTATGGCCAGTTTAGCAGGCGCAATTTTTATCCGGCTGCTGCCGCTGTTCAGGGCTTGATCTTGGCTTTCGTCAATCACAATCCCGCCGCTGGAATTCTCTGGTGTCACAGTTTTTTCAGTTTCTGGCGTATCTTCTTTATGTTTCTTTGTCATGGCTGTACTTCCGTGGCCTGAGAGGGCTTAGCAATGCTTAAGGGGATTTTTAAAGCTGGATTCTCAGCCGGCGGACAAGCATCATGCACACGCGCATAGTGCATGCCTTGATACATACCCCAGCCATAACCGATAGCTGCGGTTAAAAATCCAGCGAGCGCAAAGGCAAGCTGACGTTGGGTAAAGGCCGGTTTAAGAGTAAAAGCCGGTTTAAGGGAATTTTTGGACTTCATCGGTTTATTTCAGTAATCAATTTGGGTTTTGCAGGTTCAGAAATATTGGAAACAGCTTTCATCGGGGCATTGGCAATTTCGCGCTCAAGGGCGGAGTAAACGGCGCAGTACTCATCGCACTTTTTCGGGCTTTTTGCCGGCGGTTGATTCTGCCTGTTCGGCGGTTTTCTCTGGCGCTTTGCTCACGGGCGCACGGCTTACGGCTTTGGTAAACGCGTCTTGCAGCGTGATCGGATGACCTGCGGCGGCGCGTAAGGCAGGTTCGTCTAATTTGTAGCCTTTTTCGGCAAGTGCTTTGCTGAGTTCAGGGAGTTTCCGTATGTCGCCGTCTATGGCTTTGTAAGCCGCTTTGCCGATGTCCCGGGCGCATAAGCCGTCAATGTTTAATTCAATATGCTGCTGTGCGTGCTGGGTTTTAGGCTGTGCGGTTTGCGTTTGGATAGATTCCTCAGCCTGAAAATGCTTTACCGCATTTTGCATGCCTTCTTTTTGCAGATAGTCGTTCCAATCGGTGCTTTTGCCGTCAATCGCTGGCGGCAGGAAGATTGGCATATCTGGATGCTTTGCCTGCACTTGCCGTGCTGCTTCTAGTCCGGGATTTTTACCGCTTTTGAGTTCCGTACTGCGGTCATTGTCAGCCGCAATGATTTTTTCTGCGTGGGGGTAGAGTTCTGCGATTTTATCCGCTACTTTCACCAGATTACCGCAATCCACAGCAACAATGGCTAAGGTGCTTTTATCCTGCTGCGCTTGGGCGATTTGTAAGGCGTTTTCTGCGGTGGCGAGTCCTTCCGCGATGATGATGCGTTCGGGGTTTTGATAGGCGAATGGCGTGCTGGGCAGCGCAAAGAAACCGCCGCTTTTTTCGCCTTGCGCCATGAGCTTTTTCTCGCCTTCTGGGCTGATAGTTTGCAGTGAGCGGATCTGCATGCGCACTTGCCCTTCATGATCGCGATAAGCGTCTAAAATGGGCATCACGACGGTGCCGTCTTCCAGCCGTTTTAGGGTGCTGTGATGCTGCATGCTTTTATTTTTCAGGTACGCTTCATCTCCGCGCGCGGGCGGTAATTGCTGATACAGCATGATGGCATCAACGCCGCGCAGGTGCGCGACGGTATCGCGCATTTCCTGCATGGCCTGCTGCCTGAGTTCGGCATTGAGCTTGAGGGCGATTTTGTGTTCTTTTCCCAGTGAGCTTTTTCCTGCGCCGCGGTTAGACCAGGTGATTTCTGCGCCTGTTGATAGGTTGCGGGCGATGCCGCCAATTGTTCCGTCGGTGTTGTCATAGAGCCGTACGGCGCCGTCTTTATGGCGGTGATGTTTGCCGTCAATCGCCAGCCGTTGCCAATTGCGTGAGGTGCTGTCAAAACCGTCCATTTGTATGCCGATGCTGCGGGCGGCATCCACAAAATCTCGTATGTCTTTACCGCCGGTTACTTCTGCCAGTTTCGGCAGATAGTGCTGCAAAGGCGTTTTATCTATGCCCGCTGGCACATACCAAGAGCCGTTGCCTTTGTCCCATTTTGCGCCTAGGGTTTTGGCTGCGTGTCTGTCTTCATATGGCACGGCAAGATAGACAGGTTTGTCTGCCATGATGCTGTCGAGCATTTGCGCTTCGTCATAGCGCTGGTAAAAGCTTTGCCAGAATTTTTGATCGGTATTGGGTGCTTGTTGAGCGGGGGCAATGTGTTCTACTGTCTGCTTGGTGTGCAGCTTGCTTGGCGGTGCTTGTGGATTAGCAACGATGGTGCGTTCAGTCTGCTTTTTGAGCGTTTGCCGTGTTTCTTGCGGCGCGGCTTGTGGTGCTTGCTGTAGGGTTTGTTCGGCTTCTGCCTGCCATTTGGCAAAGGGTTCAGGGGCAAGGCCTTCAGGGACGTACCAGCTTTTGGCATCTTTATCCCATCTTGCTCCAAGCCCTTTTGCCTCAAAGCGTTCCATGTAAGGCACGTCAATGTAATGACGCGCTTGTGCGGTATGTTCTGCTGTTGCCGTCTGCGCGGTTTGTTTTTGTTCCGTTTGCGACTGCGCGGTTTGCAGGGTTTGTGCGGCTTCTTGCTGCCATTTGGCAAAGGGTTCAGGGGCAAGGCCTTCAGGGACGTACCAGCTTTTGGCATCTTTATCCCATCTTGCTCCAAGCCCTTTTGCCTCAAAGCGTTCCATGTAAGGCACGGCAATAAAGCGGCGCTCTTGTGCGGTATGTTCTGCTGCTGCTTCGGTTTTTACCGCTTTGGCGGTTTTTTGCGCCCGTTTTACCGCCAGAATGGGGGATTGTTCGGCAATGTAGGCGACCGTTTTTTCGATCGCAGTATCTTTGCCGGTGATTTCGGCATTTTGCCAAGGTGAATAGGCGCTTTTTAAGGTCTCTTTATTTGAAACTGAAACACGATAAATAGCGGCCTGATCATTGTTTTGACTCAGATGCAGGGTGATTTCTTCTGAGCCGCGCTCGAGTTTTTGAAAAATGCCGTAGTCTTTAATTTCGATGTCTTTGGCTTGGTAGCCTTGCTCAATCAACGTCTCGGCAATGCCCTGAAGATAAATTTGCCCGCTTTCGCGGAAATTTTCGCGGTCAACGGTATCGCCCCGAATGCTGCGTGCTTGCGCTTCCATTGCTGATCTAGCAAGGTCAATTTTCTGCTGTTCTTCAGACGGCAAAAAGTCATAAAAGGGTTCTAAGGACGTATCTTGTTCGATATACCAAGTATAGCCATCCCACTGTGCGCCAAGCTTTCTGACTACGTGACGCTCAAAATAAGAGGCATTTAAATCGATACGCTCAGGCGCGAAAAACTGAGCTTGCTTATCTTGTGTTTTAGGGCTGTCTGTCGTACTCATCGTATGCTCCCAAGTTGTTAGCACGCTAACCTGATGGCGTGATGTTAAGAATGCGGCGGCTTATGATATGAAAGGTCTTCGGTAACTTTCTCAAAGTCATCAGGCTTGGCAAGCTGTATTTCTAACGCTTCTATTTGCTGTTCCAGTGTTGCGCTGGCCTGTAAAAAGGCTTGTTCGCCTTCAAGCTTTCTTTGGCGCTGACTTTCCTCATCAAGCTCTGCAAAGTCTTTGTAGTTCTCTGGGTTATATTCACTGTCTTCCCATGTGGTGTTGATGGCTTCATTTAATTCGGCCAAGGTTCGGTGCGCTTCAAGCCAGCGGTCATAGTCAGTAATGTAGTCCATGCCTGCTTTTTGTCGGGCTTCTGCATAGCGCTGATGCTGTTCTGTGGTTAAGAGGGCTGCGGTTTGCTGATGTTCCATAAGGTTCTCCTTGTGACTTGTTACGGGTTAGACTGCTGATTGGGTTCAGCGGTGATGGTGATGATTTCAGGGGTGAATTTGCTGGCAGGCGCTGTTTCGAGTGCTGGTTCGTCTACAGCGGTTTCTTCTGATGCAGGTATGGTTGCTGGCTGTGTTGGTGCAGGCGCGAGCGATAATCTGCGTCCCAGCAGATTTTGATTTGACATGTTCGCGCCATAGGCTGTAGGCGCTGTATCGGCAACGGTTCTTACTGTGCCGTCTATGCTGGTTTTTTTGTCATTCTCAAAGCGTCCGCCTTGTGTGTTGCGGCGGATTTCTACCGCATCATCTCCTAAGCGGATAATGAGGTTTTGATATACGCCGTGTACGACTAATAAGCCGTTCTTTTCTGTGTGCTGATTGACGAGATGGCTTTTCCTGTTGTGGTCAAGCTCATAGACAACACCGCGCTTTGTGCCGGGTTTAAAGGCAATGTAGGTGAGTGTGCCGTTATCCCACATACGGTGCGGAATCAGATCGCCCGCATAGGCGGTTGCACGGTAGTCATAATTGGTATGCAGATAACCGCTTTGCGGGCTGATGTCGCGGTTACGTAAAATGCTCTCTGCTTTGGCTTGTTCTGCTTTGACCTTCTCAGCTTCTGCTTTAGCTGCAAGAGCTGCTTTGCTTTGCCCATCGCGATAGGTCATGCGCATTGAATACACTGCTCGGCTGGAGTTTGGATCTTTTTTCCAGTCGTTGTTGCCGCTAATCACGGTGAAGAGATAATCGCGTTTGTTGGTGTGGACGATAAGGTTGGTTTCGGGCTGTTCGTCTTTGGCTTTGAATACTAGGATGTGATCGCGCACGATTTGGCTTTCCCAAGCGCTCGAAAATCCAAAGGTGCTGTACTCAATGGTTTCATCGTCTTCAAAGATAATTTCTGTCGCAATCCCTGCGGCCGTGACAATCGCGGGGATTTTGTCGCGGTTGTATTGCACGTACTGGATGCCGTGTGCTGATACGGTTTGAGTGAGTTGAGCGAGTGCTGCGCTTAAAGCAATAATCAAGGCGCAGTGTTTCATTGTGCTGCTCCTTGGACTTGGTCTGGGTCATAGCGGTAGCTGCTTACGGTAAAGCCAAACGGATTCATATTCCGGGCGCGTTCGTCCATATGCAGATCCGCGTCATAACCAAATGTAAGAGTGACTGTGCCGGTTGATTTTGACAGCACTTGCTCGCTGCTGCGGATAGTTTTTTCCACCCGTGCCTGCATGGTCACGCCACCAGTATCTGACTCTTTAAATGGCGTTGGGATATGCGACGGAGTCATGGATAAGACGGTTACGTCTAGCACTTTGTCACGACCTAATTGTTTTTCAATGGAGATCGGCGGCTGAAATTTTTGTGTGTAGTCTTTAAATACCTGCGGATCGGAATACAGCTGCACAGCTGCGTATGCTTCTCTGATCGCATAAAAGTTATAGCTGTCATGGGCGATTATGTAGCGCTGGGTAAAGTATTTGTTCAGCGCCTCATTGGCGGTAACATCTTTGATGTTACCAGTCTCAAATGATGATAAAGCAGTGATTTCTGATGGCAGTCCTGTATTTTTATCGACCACCAGCACTTTTACATCGGTCATCTTTAGCGGGAGCATTTTGACAATTGCACCTGTGAGCCCTAAACAAACTAGCGCTAATACCCCAGTGATTGTCCAGGCCGCTTTTTTGGATTTGATGTTTTCTTCATCAAGCCGCTGTTCAAAATATTTCATGCTGTGCTTCCGGATATAGTTAGAGGAGCTTTTGCAAGCGACGTAATCGGGATTAATGGAGACGGATAGATATGCCGGCGGCATAAGCATTACTAATTAGGCTGACAGTAATACTGATTGATAAGAGTGTTTTTTTCATGAGTTATCCTTTTAGATTAAGTTAATGATTATTTTCCAATAGCGCCTTCTGCAAGGCGCTGTACTTCAGGCTTACCGAAGTTTTCAGGATTTACAGGCATCCATGCTGCTTTGCTTTCCGGGTATGATTCGTTTTCATATTCTTTTATGCTTGTACAAGCAGAAAGAGTAATTAAACTAATAAATAGTATTAATGTTTTCATTTTTATCTCGCTTCAGAAATTTCTGACTTATCTTTCTTGTTATTAGCTTTATCTGATTTTCTTTGTTGTGCGTGCTTACGGTGTTCTTTCATTCGTGCTGAAAATTTAGAGCCAAATTTATAGCCTGAGGCAGCAAATACCGCATTAGTACCATCAGTAATATTCCCAGCACTAAACCAGCTGCTTGATAAATCTCCTATCCTTGAAACGACAGCTGCTAAGAAAACACAAGCAAAAAAAGATTTAAAGGTATCAAGCCATGTAAAAATATCCCCATTAAATGAATAAAAATATCCGCTTGTTAATTTAAGAAGGTATCCCCATACAATAAAAACACTAACAAATGTGAATAAATATCCTATCGTTGAAGATAACCAAGTCCAAAACCAATTTTTTGTTGCCTCAAAAGCAGCAAACATAAAAAATATAGGGCCTACAGCTATTGCAACATAAGCAAAAATTCTGCTGGTAAAAACAGTTAAAAATGAAACGATTGCTAGATAAACTGCTCCAGCAGCAATAACCATTAATTTTAAAATCAACATTACCCCTTCAACAATATCATTTATAGCTCCAGATCCTATAGGGGTAGTCATCCATTTTTTAAATCTTTGCCATCGAGACTGATTGGCTGCAGTAGCTTGCTTTTGCTGTTCTTTTAATTCTGTAGCCTGAACCATTGTCTCGGTAACATTGTCTAGCAATTGTCCTGCTTTACCAAATATTCCCAGCTCTTTTGAGCCTGAAATTTTTTCAGCTAAGGCAATAGTAGTATTAATAACTGGCGTAGCTAGGTTGTCCTTATAATAAGTTCCTCCCGTTGCTATCATGGTAAAAATTGCCACTTTAATTAAAAAACTTTTTATAGTTTCAAGAAATGGCTCTTGTGAAAATCCGCTTATAATTAATAATGATTTATATATAAACCATGTTCCAGTAAAGCTAACTCCTATAATACTGGCACCTTGCGCAAAAGTAGTGATAAAATCAAGAATTGGATTTAGCCCTGCTATGAAATTAGTTTCAATATCTTTGAGAAAACCCAACATACTCATTTTTATATCCTCTGCTTATTGAAAAATAGCACTATATTCAGAATTTTCTCCTGTGCTTTTTGTAGAGTTTTTCTGTTGATGATACAATTCATAAGCGTCATTAAAATAATTTTCTTTTGCTTTTTTGATCGCGATTTCTTTCTGTGCTTCCTGCAATCTTTCAAAGTTATCTGACTGTTGCTTGAGTATCGCAATGGCATTGGCTTCTAAGGCAATATTTGCTTGCAGTTCTTGCATGGATTTCGCATCATTGGCACTTTGTGCGCGTTGTGATAACTCCTGCACTTTTTGCAGGCGGTTTTGCAGTTCTGTATTAAGCTTTTCGGCATATGCCTCTTTTATAATTCCCTCATACTCTGCAGTGCAGAACGCTTTATTAGCACCGTCAGGGCAGTTAATGTTTTTGCCAAAATAATCTTGTACGCGCTGTGCAATATCTGCGGTATTGCCTTTCATTAAGTCTTCAAAGCTGGAGAGGATGTCATCACTAATCCCCCCATTTTTGAGAATGTCAGCAAAGCCCTTGTTGCCCGTAATGGCTTGGTATTGCTGTTTCATTTGCTGCAGCTGCTTTTGGGCTTCCGTCAGCTGTTTTGCCATTTGGGCAATATTTTCGATATGGTTGGTAACAGACTGGGCAATCGCAGCGCCATCAACAACAGGGATGCCTGTCGCATAAGCAGATGTACCAGAAAAAGCCATCGCGCTTGTAAGGACAAGGGCAAGGGCAGAACGTTTGGCGAGTGTTGTTTTCATCGGATTTCCTTTTGGTTAGAGGGGGCAGATTGGGTTTGTTTCACGTTTTTTACTTGGCTGTAGTAAGGCTCCAGCCAGTCTTTCGGATCATTCCCGTATTCGTGCATTAGCCGCTGTGCCAGCCGTGCGCGGTCTTCTGAGCCGCTCATGACGTCCACTTCGCGGATGCCTTTTAGGTTTAATTTGCAGTGCGTGGTTTCGCCCTGATAGCGGATTAAAAATTCACGTGAGCTAATTCCCATGTTCTTGATAATGTGATATTCGCTTTCATCTAACCCCAATGCGCCAAGATAGTCATCGCGTTTGGCTTTAGGGTTGGGCAGGAATATTTGGGTAGTGATCTGCTCAATCATTGCTTTAGGAACATTGGCAAAAAAATCACTGGGAGATTGTGATGTCAGTATCAGCAGCCCGTTTTCTTTACGGATCGTGCGTTCTTTGTTTTCAATATATTCACGGAATTTAGCGTCTTGCAGCGGTTTCCAGGCTTCGTCGAGGCTGATGATAATGGGTGTACCGTCGATTAACGCCTGAATGCGGTGGAAGATGTACATCAGTATCGGCGTGCGCAAGGCAGGAATATCGAGGAACTGCGTATAGTCAATACCGATAATTTGACTGCTGATGTCAAAATTATCTTGTGTGTTATTGAATACCCAGCTGTACTGCCCCTGCGTCCACGGATACAGACGCTGGCGGATGCTGTTGTCGCCGTCTGGCAAATAGTTTGCAAATGCCTCAATATCAGCCAGCTCTTTGGGGTTGCTCATGGTTTGACTGATAGCTTCTGCAATTTGGTTTTTTTCTGATGCTGTGGGTATGCCCATACCGTCGGCATTGAGAATCGTCAGAATCAGTTCATTGAGGAAAGTGCGATTGTCATCGGTATTCTCAAGCTGGAATGGATTGAATCCCGTTGGTTCGCCGAGCTTGATCTCTGAATACTGTCCGCCGATAGCTTTGACAAAGACCAATGAGCCTAAATCTTTATCAAAAATGACTGTGCGGGGCGGTACTGTATAGCGCTGCGCCTGTGCCAGCAGAAATGAAAGCAGTACGGTTTTACCAGCACCAGTCTGGCCAGTAATGATGGTATTGCCTGCCAGCTTATCGCCAGTATTGTCACTGTTCGGATCAGATTTTTGAAAATTAAAGTAAAAAATGTCATCACTGGTGGTGCGCAGCATGCTGATAGCCGCGCCCCAAGGATTGCCCATTGCTTTACCGCGGCTTTGAATTTGATACGGCATCATCTGTGCCGCATTGAGGGATGAGACTTTGGCTGCGCGCGGCTGTAAATGAATATTACCGGGCAGCTGTGCAAAGTAGCTGTGTAATTTAGCAACAGAGTTCGCAGAGGCGGTAATACCGCAATCAGCAAGCAATGCCGTGACTTGTCCGATTTTTCCTTTTAAGTCATCAATGCTGTCATCAATGAGCATGATTGACCAATAATAGTGTCCGAGCAAAAAGTTATCCGCACGCACACCTTCGCGCGCATCTAACAAGTCTTCTAAATCTTGCTCTGAACCGCTGTCCATGTTTTCCAGACGCTTGTATTCGCGACCAAGCCAATCGCTGGCTTCTGCCTTGTCAATCGGCGCAAAGGTTTGGCTGACAACCATGCGCCAAGGCAGCTCTAATACCCGCTGTATTTGACCTGTACGCGTGCTGTCTGGATATTCTGAGATGGTCAAAATCGTAGCATAGTGTGTTTTACCTTTGCCTGTATCAACACGGATGATTTCACTCGAGCCGAGTGAGAGCGTAGCGCTTGGCAAATATTCGCTGATTTGCGCACGCATCAGCGGTACACGTCCGTTATCTAGATTGATAATCTTGTTGAAGAATTCTAGCGGCTCTGAATAAGTAATATCCCCATTTGCTTCATAGGCGGTTAAGACGCGGGGGGCGTATTCAGCAAAGCTGCTCAGCAGCTTGTCTTTTAGCGCAGACAAAACTTCTTCTGCTTGTTTTTCATATTCAGCAATTTGTTTGCGTGTGGTTTTAACCGCAGATAGTGAGCCAATCCGCTTGTATGGACGGTAAACGAGCGAAAGATAGTATTCGGTGGTAATAATCGGCGCACCGTGTATCACTTTATCTTCATATTCGCGATTTAAGCGATCTAAAAAGCTATCTGCTACAAAGTCATTGGGGAGTGCTGCATCGCTGTCGAAGTGTAAACAGTGACTTTGCAAATAAATGTTGTAGCGATACGGCGCGCGTAATTGCGACAGAAACTTATTGATCTGTAAAACGCGGTTATCTATCTCATCTTGCGATATACCGACGTAAGGCGCGCCGCGCAGGCGGAAGCACATCAGGTATCCGCCGCTTTTCAGTTTGATGATTTCTGGGCTGATATGGCTGCTGTACGGTATCAGTTTATTCATGCCGAAGGTTTCAGCCATGGATGTCCTCCGCTTTAATAAAGCGCTGATGCCGTAAGGCACAAGGAGGGATGACAGTTAAATTTCCTGTTCGATTACGCCTTTTCCAAGTGAGTCTTTCTTGTATTTCTAACGTCCACATATTCAGGAACTGATCGTCTTTTTTGGTGATTTGCCGCATGATCGGAATGCCAGCTAATACCGGAACGAGTAAAATCACGGAGGCATAACCGAGTACGTCGTAAAACAAAAAGAAAATCAATAACGGCGGTGCTGTCACCAGCAGCAGCGCGTTGATGGGTATGCCGAAAAACATAACGGGCTTAGTCGCCCCGCGAAATAGCGGGGCTTCAAGCTTTGTACTCATGACGGAATCAGCTTCAGCAGCTCAGGCGCAGCAATTAAAATGGCAGCACCGATAAAAAACGGGATCATGTCTTGCAGACGTTTGCTGCCAAACCAGATCATGATGACTGACCAAACAATTACTCCCCCGCCGATAATTCGGACGAGGTACTTCAGGCCTTTTGTAATATCTTCTGCGACGCTGCCCGTCTGTTGAGCCCAGGCTTGAGCCGCAGCATGATTTGAGGCAATCAAAGACAACACAGCAATTGCTGCAGCTGCCTTTGATACAGCAATTGCTGCAGCTGCCTTTGATGCAGTCTTTGGCATGTTGAGGGTACGGGATGGGAATAGTGTCATAGAGATACCTCTTGGTTAGGGTGAGTAAAAGAAGAGAGATTGGCGTTTAACCGCCGCTGCAATAGCGAAGGTGGCTGAACAGGAGGGACTGCGCGCGCCGAAGCTGTTTGCTTGGCAACCTGCTTGTGCGGAATAAGGACAATGGGTGTGCTGCTGGCGCTGGCGGGTGTAGGATTGAGGGAAGTCAAAAGGGGTTTGCTTTTGTTTGCTAACACTTTGCGCACATAGCCATGCGCAAAACCCGTTGTCGGGTTGCCGCTGTAGTAACAGCTATACGCTTTTTGCCAGTCTTGATACTGTGTGTAGCAGGCTTTAAGAATTTTTGAACCGGCAAGGAGATTATCGCAACGTGAAAACAACTTATCTTTGCTGAGATAACGCCCGAAATTGACTTTGTTAACTTGAGCCAGTCCTACGCTGTAGTTATGCCCGTTCGCTTGAAGTTGGGTAATAACTTCCAGAGCTTCGGCTTCGGATGATGGCTGCCGAGACAAATAATGCCCGACCACACCGATGGCGTAAGGGTTCGCAGAGCTTTCTGTACGCACAATGGCGCTCATCTGATGGGGAGGGACGGCAACAGAGCAGCCGAGGAAGTCAAACATAAAAAATCCAGATTTAAATTGAATGTTTGTAAAATATTACAATTTTATATTGTAAAGTCAAGTCTGTTTTGTCTTTCTTTTACGTCAGGAATATAATACTCCCCGAATTTTTTAAAAATACTTTGTTTTTTATGAAAGAATTAGATAAAAGAGCATTTATAGAGAGGCTGACGAAGCTATATGAAGCTAAAGGAATATCGTCAAAACATGGGTTTTATTCTGAATTATCAAAAAGATACAAGGTTAGCAAACAGACGCCTAATGACTGGTTTGATGAGAACAAGGGGTATCCTCAGTTCAATATGCTCATCAAGATTGCAGATGATCTGGATACCTCACTAGATTACTTACTCTTCGGGACGCAGCACGCTAAAGCGAAAATGATCCCGCTTTTGACCTTTTCAGAAGCAGTAAAATTTGGGAAAAATGATGATTTTTCAGTTCAGGACTGGATACCATCTCTGTTTGATGTCAATGATGCTTTTGCGGTAGTACTAGAAGACGAAAGCATGAAGTCATTAGAGGGAAAGTCTTTTGAAGTCAATTCGATCGTTGTGTTTAAAACGCAAAAAGAATCCCCAAAAAATGGGGACTTAGTTTTTGCTATTGTTGATCAGGAAATAGGCGTATTTGCAAAATATGTTAATCATGCTGGAAATAAGTATCTTTCACCGCTTAACAAGAGGTATGAAAACATCAAAAGTTCATTTGAAGTTATTGCTTTTTATTCATATAATATTGTTAAATAAATTGACGATACTTTATTAAAAAGTGTATTTATAAGGCTCTAGTCTAACAGAGTGATTCTGCTAGTCTAGAGCCTTTATAATTTTTTGTTGATATTGGCAACCAGTTCATCTAGTTTATCAAAGTAAGAAATCTTTATTGGCATACCATCCTTCTGCTCATAATAAAGGTAATTATCACTCGTAGTTGATTTCAGTTTAGCATTTGCCAGCTTTACAGGCAGATGGCGTAAAAGTTTGTTTTTACCATGCGATTTTCCTTGAGAAGATTGATTTAATATTGCATTCTATTTAGGTTTCCCTGCATTGTCAAAAGTCGTGTAAGTGCAACCACTTCTATACTCACTGCATCCCCACCAGAAAGCGTTTTTCTTCTTCTTGCTGGGGTAGCGTTGCAAGTAGCCTTTCTTGCATTCAGGGCATAGGTATTCTGTTCTCATGCTTTTGTTTTGTGGCGCACCGGGTTTCCCTTTGTCATCAGGGCGAGTGCATTTGCAGCCTGCTTGGTAGTTTGAGCAGCCCCAAAATGCACCGTTTTTCCCCTTGAGTTTGCGGAGTTGCCCTGTTTCGCATTCAAGGCATGGGTAAGTTTGCGCGTTGCCGTAAGGCTTGATCTTGGCTTGTGTAAAGTCAGCCAGTTCATCATTCAGGGCATTATCATAATGCCCGACAATCTCGCAATAAGTTGCGCGTCCTTGCGCAACGGCATCCAGCTGTGATTCCATCTCTGCGGTGTATGCCGTGTCCATGATTGCGAATCTGCCGTCCAGTGCAGATGATACCGCCTCGCCAAGTGCTGTAGGCTTAAATAAACGTTTTTCTAGTACGGCATATTGCCGCTTGAGTTGCGTCTCTATGATGTTGGCATAGGTGGCTGGTCGTCCAATACCATGTCGCTCCAACGCTTTGACTAATGAGGTTTCGGAGTAACGACGAGGTGGTCTCGTCGTTAATGCCATAATCTGACTTTCCGTTGGGATATACGTTTGACCTTCTATCAGGTTCGGAATGTTATTGTTATCTAACTCCTCTTCGTTAGTATAGTCATCACGCATCACCATTTGCCAGCCTTTATAGATACACTCACTGCCTTTGGCGATAAATTGCGCTGGCGCGGTTTGCGGGTTGGGGACGTTTTCTAGGGTTACAGGCGTTAGTGTTTCTAATACGGCTTTACGCATTTTATAAGTGGCATCTGCCATTTGGCAAGCAACGGCTGTACGCCAGATAAGCTGATACAGTTTATCGGCATTGCTATCACCAGTGTTCGCTTCGCGCGTGTTGAAGTCAGTGGGGCGGATAGCTTCATGCGACTCTTGCGCATCGTCTTTGGCTTTCCATTTATTCGGCGTTTTTGCGATATGTTGCGCTTGTCCTTTATTGATTAAAAATGTATGCAAAGCGCTGATGGCTTCATCAGATAAGTTCGGATTATCGGTACGCATGTAGGTGATTAAGCCAGCTTCAAACAAAGTTTGTGCGGCTTTCATGGTATCGCTCACGCTCATTTTTAGCTTATTTGCGGCTGCCTGCTGCATGGTTGAGGTAATCAATGGGGGTGGTGCTTTGCGTTTATGCTCGACTTCGTTAAAACTTTTAACGATTACGCCGTTCTCTGCGCATTGCTGCACAATCTGGGCGGCATGTTTATCCGTAATATAAGGATAGTCATCAGTGATAAAGGTTTCAGTTTCCCAAACTGCTTGCCAATCATCTGTTGCTCCATCGGTAAAATTAAGACACACGCCAAAATGTTCAGTAGCAACAAAGTTTCGGATAGCTTGTTCGCGTTCCACAATCAGCTTCAACGCAACGGATTGCACTCGCCCAGCAGATACGCGTTTTTCGCATAGCTTGGTAGAGAGTAGAGGAGAGATTTTATAGCCATAGAGCCTATCTAACACGCGACGTCCTTGCTGAGCCATGACTAAATCCATATCAATTTTGCGCGGATGGGCAATGGCTTTCTTAACGGCGGATTCGGTGATTTCGTTAAAGGTAACGCGTTTGACCGTTTTGCCGCGTCCGAGCAATTCATTCAGATGCCACGCAATGGCTTCGCCTTCGCGGTCTGGGTCTGTAGCCAGCCAGATTTCAGCGGCATCTTTCGCCAGCATTTTTAGCTTTGCGACCTGATTTTTACTGCGTTCACCGATTTCATACGCAGGTTCATAGTCAGGTGCAGAGACGCCCATATCATGCACAGGTAAATCACGCACATGCCCAAAGCTGGCTTCAACTTGCCAGCCTGCGCCTAAATAATGTGCGATTTTCTTGGTTTTTGAAGGAGATTCGACGATAAGAAGTTTCATACGTTCACGCAGCGTTACTAAAATCCAGTCAATTATTGACTTTTTCTATCCATTAAGTCAATATTTAATTGGATAGAACTGAACGTAACTGAATTTTACCGTGGAGAACACATATGGAGTTGTTGACAATGGATGACTTAGTACAGATGACACAGCTGAGACGAGGGCATATCTATCACATGCTAAATGCCGGAGAGTTTCCAGCAGGTTATAAAATTGGTAGAGCGCGACGCTGGGAGCGTCGTGAGATAGAAAGATTTTTAGAGAGTAAAAAGATGAGGAAAAACGCGCCAAAAGAAAATCAACGAGCTAAAAAACATTAGATTTTATAGGCGCAATTTCGCGCGGTTGAATATTTCAAGGAAATCAGTATGAAAACAACTGAAAAACAATTACAACAAATACTCGCCATTGCAGAGGCTGCGAGCATTGCTAGTGACCACCCAAGCCGTCAGCTGGAATCAGACACGGCTAGTGAGTTATTTAGCACTATTGCCCAAATTACCAGACATATATTGTCAGAGGATGGGCAAAATCCGAGCCTTGAACCTGATCAAAGGTCATAACAAAAAAGCACCCGTTGCTGCGGGTGCTTCTCAACTCAAACTATTTAAGGAGAATATAGTATGAGAAAATTACGTGCTAATTATAACAGGGTTGAAGCACAATGCACAAGCCAGTTATCCTCAGTTTTTCAGGTTGTTTACTTGACAAATAACCTCAAATTTCCCTATAATGCGCTTACCGCAGCAAACTCTGCGGTCAGGTTTAGCAGCCTGCAATTCACAAAGCGCACAGCGCTTTTACAGCGCATTTTTTACGCCCAAATTTTATCGATTTGTTATGGCGGTGTGCGTAGGAGAACCTTCGGGTTCGCCGTTTTCTTTGTGAGCGGTACTGCTAATCCTGCGTACACTGTCGCCCTCTTGTTTAGCAGCAAAGACGACAGTCAATCCTCAATCACAAAGGAGACTGCAATGTCTACACGCCCCTCTTGCAGCGCTTTATCGCTGAATGTTTCTATACTCAATCCTAATGATGTCTTATTAGCCTTGCTTAGCAGCCTTGAGCTAGCCGCTGATCATCCTAGCCGCTCACTAGCTGAAGATGCGCAAGCAGATTTATTGCGTTTTGCTCAGCAATTAGCCAATGCTATTGAACAAGGAAGCGAGCAATGAAATTTCCAAGAACTAAAGCTTATGGTGTTAGCTCAATCAAAAAAGTTGCTGCATCTTTTTATAGAATGAACCGCCTTGAAGATGGAATCGTCTTATTTTATCAAGGTAGAATTTGCGGTTGGAAAAACACTTTGCGGAATCCTGAACAAGAGCGACCAAATGTTCTAGCAGTTGATTTTTATGGGAATATTTTCATAACAGCTGGAGGGGACGAATATCATGGTGCTGAAGAATGGAGGATTTATGGTCCTGCCTGAACAAGCGCTTTGCTTACGCGAAAATGCCGCCGCTATGATTAAAGCCGCCGCTTCTTTTCGGAGAATGATAGTCCATAGCGATAAAATAAAAAAATATTCGCTTGTAATTTTTGATGAAAAAATGCACAATGCGCTTATCACAGCAACACCTGTGATCGGGAGTGGAATCTCGTTGATACAAAGGCGCACCAGCGCTGTTCAAGCGCTATTTTTATGCCTACAGTTTACGTTATGGCAGCGTGCGTGGGAGAGCCGTCAGGTTCGCCGTTCCCTTTGTAGCGGTAATTCCACACCTGCGTACGCTGTCGCCCTCTTGAGTGGAATTAATGGCGGCAGTCTTCAAAATCTTACAAAGGAGACTGTTATGCAAACGCATACTTCATCAATACCGCTATACGTCAATCATATTGATAATATCCAAGACTTACTTTTAGCTGTCTTAGATTGCCTAGAACTCGCCGCAGATCACCCTGACCGCGCCCTAGATCCTACATTTCAAGCCGTTTTGTTACGTTTTGCACAAGCTCTTACTTTGACTTTAATGGAAAGTGATGAAAGTGAATAAAATGATCAAGATTAGCAATAGACGCGCAGCCAAAATCCGTGAACTTAACCAACACTGGCGCAGTATAAAAGACGACGTACCTGAAATTGACCGCAAAACGGGCTTTGTTTTAGTCAACCGAAAAATCGATAAAGTCGACGGTTGGATAATGGATCTGGTTGAAGACATTGGCGCATTAAATGCGCCTTGGAAAGTCACAGCAGGCACATATGCGGTCGACCCCTGTGACAAGATCTATCTCGCGGCAGGTGATGCTGGAGGCTGGGCAACACGATGGGAATCAGTCACTCCCCGCTCTGAAAGTTAATCAGAGGTAAAAATGGATATTAAACAACCGTATACCGTGGTTGAAGATCACGGGCAGGGAGATTTTATCTATCATTACCCTGTAAAAGCCGATGGCAGTGTGTATCTTGCGCCGATTCGTCTATGCGAAGCCTTTGACGTTGTGGGCTATGGCACAGACAAAGAAGGTCAGCACCATCACGTTATCGAGTACAACAATGGCGAGCATTGTTTAATCGCACGCGGCGACGTAGGAACGAATGAAGGTTGGCGCAAACTGCGCAATGTCATCAATATTCCAAGTCAAAGACGTAAGTTGGATTTGCTCACGGAATACATTCAAGAGCGGATCTCATGGGAACGCTGGGATATTCCAGATTCCGCCGGCTGGCATAAGGACGTGTATATCCTGCCAAACGGAGAGATTATCGGCGACAAAACCAACATTTTGTTCAACGGCAAGATACCCGATGATAAAAAGCGTGCATTTGGGACAAGCGGCACACTGACTGAATGGCAAGCAAACATCGGGCAATATGCCGCAGGCAATAGTCGCCTTTCTCTTTTCCTTGGTGCTGCGTTTGCTGCACCGCTGTTGAAATGGTTCAACATTGAAGGCGGTATTTTGCACATTTATGGTCAATCGACTGGCGGTAAAACCACCATTCAGCAAGCAGCACAATCGGTCTGGGGACATGGCAAAAATTCTGGTGAGGATTGGGACGCAACCGCCTATGCACTCACCAACGTTGCCTTAGCGCTGAATGATGGACTCATCTCGCTAGATGAAATCAGCAAGGACAGCGACGGTAACGGCGTTAAAAAAGCCATTTATGCGATTGCGAATGGCAAAGGGCGCACAAGAGGCAGCCAGGACAGCGGCAACCGCCCTACTGCAAGATTTCGGGTGCTGGGCATTTCAACGGGTGAAACGGATCTTGAAGCGCATCTGAAAAAGCATGGACACGGCACAATGGCCGGTGAATTAGTGCGCTGCCCATCAATACCGCACAAACTGGAAAATCATCATAACTTTGCGGATTACCGCGAGTTTGCCACTCACCTAAACAAATCAGTAACAAAATATTACGGCACCGCCGGCAGGGAATTTTTACACATTGTCGCCAATGACTTATCCAAATTTAAGTCATTGGCAGCAGCTCTCTATGAGCAGCATTTGGCCCGCCTGCAAAGTCAATATGATGTTAATGACCAATCTGCACGCACTGCACGGCTGTTTGCTGCTGCGATGACCGGCGCAGAGCTGGCCTGTCAGCTGCATATTCTGTCGCTGCCAAGTGATGGCGTTATCGCGGCCATTGAGAGCTGTTTTAGTGATTGGTTAGCGCTTCAGCCGAAGCAGGAAAGCTATGAAGAGAATAAAATTTTGCGCCAAGCAATCGATTTTTTGCAAACACATGATCTGCTGTTTAACAACCCGGAATCTCCGTTTATGCCTCTGCGCGAATGTCCTGGCTATGCCAAAAGGTATCACGAGAACGAAACGGAATACTACATCTACCCGAAAGTCTTCCGCGATGAAATATGCCACGGATTTGACGAAAAAAAAGTCATGGAGGTTTTACATCAATGCGGATGGCTATGCAAAGGTGCAGATAACCGCTGGCAATATCAGCTGCAGGGATTAGATCCGATGACCAAAAAACGCAAATGCCTTGGGCGCTTTTATAAATTTGTCGGCATAGAGCCGGAAACTCTTAGATAAGCTGTAAAAAAAGGAGTACATTATGAAAAATAACACATTAAAAACGGTTGATTTAAAAGCAGTTGATTTTTTCTGCGGCGGCGGCGGAATGAGTTACGGCTTACAACAAGCCGGTATCCGAATCCTTGCAGGAATCGACTATGAAATCAATTGTAAAGAAACTTACGAAACGAATATCGAGAATGCGAAGTTTATTCATGCAAATGTTTTTGAATTAGGCGAAAAAGAATTGGAAAGTAAACTTAAGCTTTCCCAAAGCGACGACGACTTGATTTTAGTCGGTTGCAGCCCATGCCAATATTGGAGCGTGATTCGAACCAGTAAAGAGAAATCTGAAAAATCCAAAAGTCTCTTATCTGAGTTTCAACGTTTCGTCGAATATTTTGTTCCCGGTTATGTCGTCGTAGAAAACGTGCCGGGAATTTTTAGCCGCCAAAAAGAAAGCGGGTTGGACGTTTTCGTCGATAAATTGGAATCTTTGGGTTATACCGTTCATTTCGGCATACATAATACGCAACATTACAACGTTCCGCAAAGCCGCAAGCGTTTCACTTTAATCGCTAACCGAGTAAGCGAAGATAAGCTGGAGCCCTTGGAATCCCAAGATAAAATCTTAACCGTCAGAGACGTATTGGGTGAAAATAACGACTTCCCGAAAATTACGGCGGGACATCAGGACGATACCGATTATATGCATAGTTGCGCGGGGCTTTCCGAAATCAATTTGCAACGGTTGAAGCTGATACCGAAAGACGGCGGTGATCGTTTTGCCTTCGCCGATCATCCTGATTTGCAACTGAAATGTTTCGTTGGTAAAGATGATTGTTTCAGAGACACTTTCGGTCGATTATGGTGGGATAAGCCTTCACCGACCATTACGACCAAGTTTTTTAGCGTTTCCAATGGGCGTTTCGTCCATCCGGAAGAAGATCGTGCCTTATCGCTACGAGAAGGGGCAACATTGCAATCGTTCCCGAAAACTTATATTTTTAAGGCAAGTAGTCGAGATAAAATTGCTCGCTTAATCGGTAATGCCGTACCACCTAAATATGCCGAACAAATTGGGAAAGCGATTATTAATAACAGCTTAGAAAAACAATAAAACGGAGATTAAAATGTCTGATTCAGAATTTAAAATGAGTTTTCAACCGACGGTAATCGAGCATCTAGGCGTAAAAATGTATAAGAATACCGTCCCTGCTATTGCGGAATTGGTGGCGAATGCTTACGATGCGGGCGCAACAGTAGCGGAAGTGTTTCTTTATGACAAACCCGAGCATAAAATTGTGATACGGGATAACGGAATAGGGATGAGTTTTGATGAAATTAATGATTTTTATTTGAGAATCGGGTATGTCTGATGTCAGCATACTTTTTGATGCACCACCATAATTACTGCTTTCACTGTGACTAACTGGATAAGTATGTAGACATCTCTTGGTTTGCCACCAAAAAGGCTAAACACATCAATGTTCCGTAGTGGTTGATTACAGTTTGTTTAGATTTCAAACACATCAAACACATCCAAACACATGCAAATTTTATATGTGTTTTGTTTTTTTCTCTTTTTTTTCAATTGATTATAGACATAAAACCACTAAAACACACTATTTCCCCGAATTCTCGATATATAGAAAATACAAGAAATAGAGCTATTGATTTATAAGGGAATTTATTTATGATAATTATTTTAAATTAAAAATATATTTTTGATTTAATAAAATCACTGTACCATTCCATCATTTTATGCCTTTCCTGAAGATACTCTGCACGATTGTAAGCAGCTCTTACAGCGTTATTATCAGCATGCGCTAATTGGCGCTCGATAGCATCAGGATTCCATAAGCCGCTCTCGTTTAAAATACTTGACGCCATTGCCCTAAAACCGTGCGGTACAGCAATACCCTGATAGCCCATTTTCTTCATAGCAAGAGATAACGTGTTTTCGCTCATCGGCCTATTACGGTTTCCTGTGACAAAATAGGGGCTGTTGTATTTGTTAATGCTTCGCAGCTCTTCTAGTGTTTCCAGCGCCCAATCTGATAAAGGCACGATATGCGGGCGTTTCATTTTCATTTTTTCTGCTGGGATATGCCATTCGTTGCCCTTTATTTCAGTCCACTCACCAAAGCGCAATTCCCCCACTCGAACAAAAGTCAGAATCAGCAAACGTAAGGCTAATTGCGTTTTCTTGTTGCTATAAGAGCTAAGTTGGGCAAAAAACTCTTGAATCCTCTCTTGCGGTAAAGCTGGATGGTGTTTTACCCGTTTATCCGCGCTGCGAATGATTTTAGGAGCGGATACGGCAGGATTCAGTGTTGCCCTGCCTGTTTGTATAGCAAAGTCAAAAACGGCTCTTATACGCTGTTTTAGACGGCTTGCTGTCTCTGGCTTGTCTGCTAGTGCAGATAATAAATTGAAGATCTCAATAGGCGGTACATCAGAGACAGGATAATGCCCGATGCAGGGGAAGGCATATTGCGTTAGGGTATTGATGACTTGTTGCGCGTGTTTAGCGTTTTTCCACGTCGGTTTCACATGCTCATACCATTGCCTAGCGGCCTTCTCAAAAGTCATGATTTGGATGCGCTCATTTTCTTGCTTTGTCTTACGTTTCTCAGCCGCTGGGTCTTTCCCTTCGGCCAAACGCATTTTTGCCGCCATATGAGCGTTTCTAGCGGCTTTTAAGCTGACATCAGGGTATTTGCCTAAAGGTATGACTTTATCGCCTCCTGCAAAGCGATAACGGTAATACCAATACTTTCCGCTTGGTGTCAGGTACAAAAACAATCCGCCTCCGTCAAATAACTTCTTTGCCTTCTTCGGCAACTTTGTCTGTTTGATGACAATCTCTCTTAATCTCATATTGCACTCCTGCTTCAACAGGCTTCAGAGAAGAGAGGAAAGAACAATTTGTTTCCCCTTTGTTTCCCCTTTTCGCCGTTTATGGCAGTAACAATACAATTTAATGCTGATTTATCCAAGTTAAAATTGGATTTTTTGTCTTCTACTAGCTTCCTATTTCCCCTATAATTATCTTCCGCAAACCTACAAAAAAGACAATAAAAAAAGACGCTTAGAAAGCGTCTTTTTAGGTCAAGTGGCGGAGAGAGGGGGATTCGAACCCCCGATACGCTATTAACGTATACACACTTTCCAGGCGTGCGCATTCGACCACTCTGCCATCTCTCCGTTTTTAGTTTAACTGTTTAATGCTTCTTTAATAGATAATCTTACTCTACCTTGTCTGTCGATTTCCAGTAATTTTACTTTCACTTCATCGCCAACAGCCAATTCGTCTGCAACATTTTCAACACGATGTGCAGCGATTTGAGAAACATGCACCAATCCTTCTTTGCCGGGCAGATAACTTACAAAAGCGCCGAAATCGGTTAATTTAACGACTTTAGCTTCATAAATTCTGCCTACTTCCGGCTCGGCAGTAATTTCTTCAATCATGCGGCGTGCTTCATCCGCTGCCGTTTTATCCGTTGCGGCGATTTTGATGCTACCGTCATCTTCAATTTCAATGGTAGTACCTGTTTGTTCAGTAATAGAACGAATAGTCGCTCCACCTTTACCAATCACGTCTTTAATCTTATCAACATCGACGCGCATAGTTGAGAAACGAGGCGCATAATCAGATAATTGCTGACGCGGCTGACTAATCGCTTCATTCATGATATTTAAAATATGCAAACGACCTTCATGTGCCTGTTTAAGCGCTTGCTCCATAATTTCTTTGGTAATGCCGTCAATCTTAATATCCATCTGCAATGCAGTAACGCCTTTTGCAGAACCGGCTACTTTGAAATCCATATCGCCTAGATGGTCTTCATCGCCTAAAATGTCGGTTAAAACGGTAAAACGTTCGCCTTCTTTGATTAAGCCCATAGCAATACCTGCTACCGGTGCTTTTGTCGGCACGCCGGCATCCATTAAGGCAAGACTTGTTCCGCAGACTGATGCCATTGAGCTAGAACCGTTGGATTCTGTAATTTCGGAAACTACGCGCAGTACATAAGGAAATTCTTGTTCATTCGGTATGACTGCTGCAACACCGCGGCGAGCTAAACGTCCATGACCGATTTCACGGCGTTTCGGCGAACCTACACGTCCGACTTCTCCTACAGAGAAAGGTGGGAAGTTGTAATGCAGCATGAAATTATCTTTGATTTCGCCAGCCAAGGTATCAAGCAGTTGCGCATCGCGTCCTGTACCAAGCGTTGCCACGACTAAGGCTTGTGTTTCACCCCGCGTAAATAAGGCAGAACCATGCGTGCGCGGTAAAACACCTGTGCGGACAGTAATCGGACGTACGGTTTTCGTATCACGTCCGTCAATACGCGGTTCATTAGCAAGAATACGATCGCGCACGGTGCGATATTCCAATTCATGTACATAATTGCTAACGGTTTTTTCATCCCATTTGCCGTCTTCAGTAACTAAGGCGGCTTGCGCGGCAGCATGCACTTCTGCTACAGCTGCTTGACGGGCTTGTTTGTCCGCTACTTGATAGGCGGCAGTCAATTGTGCCGCAAATTGTGTTTTGATAGTACTATCTAATACTTCATCACGCGGTGGCGCCTGCCAATTCCAAGCCGGTTTTCCTACTTTCTCAGCCAAGGCATTAATTTCGTCAATGACAATCTGCTGTTGTTCATGACCGTACATGACCGCACCTAGCATAATTTCTTCGGATAATTGATCAGCTTCGGATTCCACCATCAATACCGCACTGGAAGTACCTGCCACCACCAAATCCAATTGCGATTGTTTGAGTTGTTTACGCGAGGGATTAAGCACATATTGTCCGTTAATATAACCTACACGCGCTGCGCCAATCGGTCCTTGGAAAGGAACACCGGAAAGTTTTAATGCTGCTGAAGCAGCAATCATTGCCGCAATATCCGGATTGATTTCCGGATTAAAAGAAATAACGGTCGCAATAACTTGAATTTCGTTGAAAAATCCTTCAGGGAATAAAGGACGAATCGGACGGTCAATCAAGCGGGAAATCAGAGTTTCTTCATCGCTTGGACGACCTTCGCGTTTCAAAAAGCCGCCCGGGATTTTTCCTGCGGCATAGGCTTTTTCCTGATAGTCAACGGTCAGCGGAAAAAAATCCTGCCCATCGGCTACGCTTTGTTTCGCCACAACGGTAACCAAAACCGTTGTGCCTTCCATATTTACCAGCACGGCACTGTCGGCTTGACGGGCAATTTCGCCTGTTTCCAGAATAACTTGGTGCTGTCCGTATGTGAATGTGGCAGTAGTTTTCACGCTTGACCTTTTTCTTAATTAACGACGCAAACCTAAATCGGCAATCAGGCTGCGGTAGCCTTCAAAATCTGTGCGCTTGAGGTATTCCAACAAACGACGGCGAGAGCTGACCATACGCAATAAACCGCGGCGCGAATGATGATCTTTTTTATTGTGCGCGAAGTGTTTTTGCAAATCTTCGATACGTGCGGTCAAGAGCGCGACTTGCACGGCAGTCGAACCGGTGTCGCCTTCTGCCTTTTGGTATTTTTTAATAATTTCAGCTTTGTTTTCAATAGTTAGCATTTTAAACTCCAATTAATTAACGCTTTGCCGATGGCGTTGGCATGGCGAAAGCGCGGCAGTGTAGTGTAAAGCGAGAATAAAGGCAAGTTTTTCCCTGCGTTTTTGTTTCGATTAGGCGAAAACCATTTCCCATTCGTCGCGTTTGGCGAGCAGGTCTTTTGCCAAGGCTTGCGCGCCGGCGAGCGAGTGGCTTGCCGCCCAACCGCATTGGATTTCATTGCAGGCGGGTACTTCCGTTGCCGCCAAAACATCATGCAGGGTTTTTTCTACCAAATCCAAGGCGCTTTGATAATCGGGTTCGTTGATTAAGGAAATATAAAAACCGGTTTGACAGCCCATCGGCGAGATGTCCAAGACTTGCGTGCTGTGGTTGCGGGATAATTCCGCCATCAAATGCTCCAATGAATGCAGGGCGGGCATTTCCATATGGGCTTTATTGGGCTGGCAGATGCGCAAATCGTATTTAAAAATCGTATCGCCGTGCGCGCCTGTTTTTTTATCGGCTAAACGCAGATAAGGGGCTTTGACTTTGGTGTGGTCGAGATTAAAACTTTCCACATTCATTTTTTGACTCATGTTATTTCCTTAATTATCCTAAAATTTACATTATTACAGTATTAAATCGGAGGCTAGATTTTACTTAATTTCGCATAAGCAAGCACCAGCCATTTTTCCTGTTTGTCGGTAAATCGCACTAAGGCGCGCGAATGTTCGCCCTGTCCTTCCAAATGCGTGATTGTGCCTTGTCCGAAACTGGGGTGCAAGACATCTTCGCCGATTTGAAATGTTTGCCCTTCGCCGCTGCTTTGTGTTTTATGTTGAATCTCCGTCTCATGACGCCACGGCATTGCTTTATGGAAAACCAAGGGACGCACGGCATGCAGTAAATGCTCGGGAATTTCTCCCAAATAGCGCGAAGGTTCCGGATATTTTTCATTCCCTTGAAAGCGGCGGCGCTGGGCAAAAGAAATGGTGAGTTTCTGCATGGCTCTGGTAATCGCCACATAAGCCAAACGCCGTTCTTCTTCCAGAGATTTTTTATCATTCAGAGAATGATAATGCGGGAAGATGTCTTCTTCGCAGGCAACCACGAACACTTGTGGAAATTCCAAACCTTTGGCGCTGTGCATGGTCATTAATTGCACCGCATTACCGTCTTCTTCCGCCTCATTATCGCCGGCATCCAAGGCGGCATCGGCAAGGAATTGCTCGATACGCTCGCCAATCGGCACCGATGTGCCTTGATAACGCGCATCGGCATAAGCCGCGGCGCTGACTAATTCTTGCAGGTTTTCCAAGCGCGATAAGGCATCTTCTTTTTTGCTTTGCTCGTACATGGCATTCAGACCGCTGTCTTTCAGCAAGATTTCCATGGCTTCTTTCAGCGTGTTTTGCTCCGCTAGCGCATCGCGCAAATGCAGAATCAGACTGCGGAATTGCAATAAGGCATTAACGGCTCTTGTGGCGATATGGCGACGCAGCAAGGCTTCGTCTTCCAACAATTGCCAAAATGACAGATTGCCTTGTTGGGTCAGACTGCGCAAATCTTCCACCGTCTTATTGCCAATCGCGCGCGCCGGTACATTTACAATCCGCTCGAAGGCATTGTCATCATGCGGCTGCAGCGCCATACGCAAATACGCCAAAGCATCTTTAATTTCCGCCCGCTCGAAAAAGCGCAGACCGCCGTAAACGCGGTAGGGAATTTGATGACCGGTAAAGACTTTTTCAAATACGCGCGAAATCGCATTGGAACGGTACAAGACCGCACAATCGCGGTAATTTCCGCCCTGCTCCAATATGAGCAGCACTTGCGCCGCCACGTATTCCGCCTCGTCATATTCGTTATAAGCGGGATAGACGACAATTTTTTCGCCGGCATTGCCCTCGCTCCACAGCCGTTTGCCCAAACGCTGTGTATTTTCCGCAATCAGGGCATTTGCCGCTTCCAAAATGGTTTGGGTAGAACGGTAATTCTGTTCCAGACGCACCGTTGCCACTTCCTGCGGAAAACGCTGTTCCAATTCCAACATGTTTTCCACGCGCGCGCCGCGCCATGAATAAATCGACTGATCGTCGTCGCCGACGACAAACAGGCGACCGCTCAGTGATAACAGCAATTCAATCAATTGCATTTGCAGACCGTTGGTATCTTGAAACTCATCGACCAAAATCGCTTCAAAACGGCGGCGGAAACTCTCGCGCACATTGTCGTGGCTTTGCAATAATTCCACCGTTAGCAATTGCAATTCCGCGAAATCCATCCGCCCCTGCTCTTTGCTGCGATATTCATACTGCTGGTAAAAATCGCGCATCACGACTGCTTGCGCGGATTTGACGACCACCGCATTCGCCCGCAAGCCCTGCTCTTTCTGCTTATTGATATAATTGCGCAAATCCTGCGCGCTGATGGTATCATCCGACCATAAATTATCCCGCATCAGGCGGCGGATAAAGCTCAACTGGTCTTCGCTGTCCATGACAACAAAGTCCTTAATCCAGCCCATTTTCTCCGCATGACGGCGCAGAATGCGATAGCAAATGCCGTGAAAAGTCCCCATCCACAAATCCGGCAAACGGCTTTGCACACCGACTTCCAAACGCTGCTGCATTTCGCGCGCTGCCTTATTGGTAAAAGTCAGGGCAAGCAAAGCCTGCGCCGGCAATCCCTCCACCTTCATCAGCCACAGCATTCTCTGCACCAAGACCCGCGTTTTGCCGCTGCCGGCGCCGGCAATCACGCGCACAATCCGCTCATGATGGCTGACCGCCTCGCGCTGCTCGGCATTCAAGCCTTCTAAAATCTCGCTAACATCCATAAATCATCCTTTGCAAGAAGAACGGCGGATAAATCCGCCGCTTGCTTTCTTTACATACCGTGGCGCTGATAAGCCACCGAGACCGGCATACCGGTAGCTTCATTGACCACCGCGCGAATCACGTTTTCTTCCACCGTCAAACCGTATTGCGCCGCTTTGCGGTTGACCAAATCAATCGCCTCATACATCGCCTGTTCGGAGGAAATATTGTCCTCTTCCAAAGGCGGGTGATATTCCAAATATAGCTCATCACCAAACCAACCGACCTTCATTTCCTCTTTTAGAATATTGACCTTAGTGCCCACGCCAACCAGCTCGAACAATTCCTCCACCCCTTCAGGATACATGCGGATGCAGCCCGAAGAAACGCGCATCCCCACGCCCCAAGGCTTGGCGGTGCCGTGAATCAAATAACTGGGATTGGTTAGGCGCATCGCGCGCGTACCCAAAGGATTATCAGGCCCTGCCGGCACCACCGCCGGCAGAATATGCCCTTGCGCCGCATGTTCGGCGCGAATCGAAGCCGGCGGCGTCCACGTCGGATTGCGGCGCATTTCGGTAATCGCCTGCACGCCCAGCGGCGTATCGCGTCCTTCGCGTCCGATACCGATAGCATAGACACGCACCGTCTGTGCCTGTTTATCGAAATAATACAGACGCATTTCCGGCAAATTCACCACAATGCCCTCGCGCGGCACATCGGGCAAAATATAGCGCGTCGGTACCAAGACATTGCTGCCGGCGCCGGGATACCAGAAATCCACGCCGGGATTGGCGTTTCTCATCGCATCGCCACCCACATTAAAGTGGCGTCCGATATCGAGCAAGGTATCTTGATCGCCCGCCTGCACTTGGCGCACCATGCCGATAACATCAACGCCCTGCGGTGGCAGACGCACCACTTCGGTTACCTGCGCCATACTCACTGCCGAGAAGCAGAGCATCGCAGCGGCGGTCAATAAACTGTTTAGTTTTTTCATATTCACTCTTTACATCAGAAAAACGCGCATTCTAGGCAAAAGCTGAGCACAGAATGTTAATTTTCTGTAGCGCGGCGTTTATTCGGGACGCATTTGCGGGAATAACAAGACATCGCGAATCGAAGGGCTGTTGGTCAGCAGCATGACCAAGCGGTCGATGCCGATACCCTGTCCCGCGGTGGGCGGCAAGCCGTATTCCAAAGCGCGCACGAAATCGCCGTCATAATGCATAGCTTCATCGTCGCCGGCATCTTTCGCCGCCACCTGCGCTTTGAAACGTTCCGCTTGGTCTTCGGCATCATTAAGCTCCGAGAAGCCGTTGGCAATCTCGCGTCCGCCGATAAAGAGCTCGAAACGGTCGGTTACCGCGGGATTTCCATCATTGCGGCGCGACAAAGGCGAGACTTCCGCCGGATATTGCGTGATAAAGGTCGGCTGAATCAATTGATGCTCTACCCCTTCTTCAAACAGCAGAGTCAGCAATTGTCCTTGCGCCATCGCTTCATTGGCATCAATTTTAAAGCGTGATTTGAGCAAGGCGACCATCGCCGCTTTGTCGTCTAAAATCTCCGCCGCCTCAGGCAAATACTGCTTAACCGCCTCGCGCATCGGCAATCGCGTGAAGTCTTTGCCGAAATCAATCAGCGTGCCTTGATAATCCACCGCCGTATTGCCCAAGACTTCCTGCGCCAAGCCGCGCAACAGTTTCTCGCTCAGACTCATCAAATCCTCATAATCGGCATAGGATTGATAAAATTCCAGCATGGTAAATTCCGGATTATGGCGGGTAGAAATCCCCTCATTGCGGAAATTGCGGTTAATTTCAAACACCCGCTCCAAACCGCCTACCACCAAGCGTTTCAAATACAATTCCGGCGCAATCCGCAGATACAAATCCATGTCCAAGGTATTATGATGGGTTTGGAAAGGCTTTGCCGCCGCGCCGCCCGGAATCGGGTGCATCATCGGCGTTTCAACCTCTAAAAAACCCTCATTTTCAAAGAAATGACGGATATAACTGATGATTTTTGAGCGCGTGACAAAAACCTCGCGACTCTGCGCGTTCATAATCAAATCCACGTAGCGTTGGCGGTAGCGCGTTTCTTGGTCGGTCAAGCCGTGGAATTTTTCAGGCAGGGGACGCAAAGACTTCACCAACAAGCGGATTTCCCGCGCATGAATGGTCAGCTCGCCGGTCTGGGTGCGAAATAAATAACCGCGTAAAAAGACGATATCGCCCACATCCCAAGTTTTGAAATCGGCATATATGCCCTCGGGCAATTCGTCGCGCGCCACATAAGCCTGCATACGCGCACCGCTGCCGTCCTGCAACTGGGTAAAGCTTGCCTTGCCCATAATGCGTTTTGCCATCATGCGCCCGGCAATGCTGACCTCACCGACTGCCGTCAATGCCGCTTCGTCTGCGTTGTCATACTCGGCATGTAAGGTTTGTGCCTGATGAGTGGGACGCGCGTCATTCGGAAAGGCCACCGCCTGACTGTCGCGGATTTTTTGCAATTTCTGGCGGCGCTCGGCGACTAATTTGTTTTCATCTGCTGCGATGTGATTGGGCTGCTCACTCATGCCTCAACTCCCTGTTTCAAACTTTCTTTAATAAACGGATCCAAATCGCCGTCTAAAACGGCTTGCGTATTGCTGGTTTCATAGCCGGTGCGCAAATCTTTAATGCGCTGCTGATCCAGCACATAGGAACGAATCTGATTCCCCCAGCCGATATCGGATTTGCTGTCTTCCATCGCCTGCGCGCTGGCACTGCGTTTTTTCATCTCCAATTCATAGAGTTTGGCGCGCAACTGCCGCATACAAGTGTCTTTGTTCTGATGCTGGCTGCGGCTGTTTTGCGACTGCACCACGATATTGGTCGGCAAATGCGTAATCCGCACCGCCGACTCCGTTCTGTTGACGTGCTGACCGCCCGCGCCCGAAGCGCGGTAAACATCAATCCGCAAATCCGCCGGATTAATGTCGATTTCCACATTATCGTCAATCTCCGGCGACACAAACACCGCCGCAAAAGAAGTGTGGCGGCGGTTGCCGGAATCAAAAGGCGATTTGCGCACCAAACGATGCACGCCGATTTCTGTGCGCAGCCAGCCGTAGGCATACTCGCCTTCAAATTGAATCGTAGCGGATTTAATCCCCGCCACATCGCCGGCGGATTCTTCAATCAATTCGGTTTTAAAACCTTTTGTCTCGCCCCAGCGCAGATACATACGCAAAAGCATCGACGCCCAATCCTGCGCCTCGGTGCCGCCCGAACCCGCCTGAATATCCAAGAAAGCATTGTTACCGTCCAATTCGCCGGCAAACATGCGGCGGAATTCCAAATTCTCAATCTGCGCTTCCAAGCCGCGCAAATCTTGCAAAGCCTCATTGACCATGCCTTCGTCGTCCGCCGCTTCCGCCAGCTCGATAATCTCGCGCGTATCGATAAGACCGCTATTGATGTGGTCGAGATTATTGACCACCGCCTCCAGCGACACCCGCTCTTGATTGAGCTTTGCCGCCTCATCGGGATTATTCCACACATCAGGCTGCTCCAGCTCGCGGTTTACCTCATCTAAACGCTCGGATTTACCCTCGTAGTCAAAGATACCCCCGAAGCGCCTTCGCTCGCTCGAGCAGCGCGTCAATATGGGCATAAGTGCTATTTAATTCCATAAACGATCCATTGAAAAAACGGCGCATTATACGCCTTTTACTCGGCAAGCTCTATGTTCATCGCCGCATAAAATCAGTAAAATGTCGCATTTTTCCACTTAAAGAAAAGGACAGCCATGAAAGCCCTTATCATCGGAAACGGCGGACGCGAACACGCCATCGCTTGGAAATTGGCGCAAGATCCGCGCATCACGCATATCTATGTCGCGCCCGGTAACGGCGGCACCGCCTCGCTGGAACGCGCGGAAAATCTCGCCCTCAGAGACAGCGACGCCCTGCTGCAATTCGCGCGCAATAACGATATCGGGCTGACCTTCGTCGGCTCGGAAGCATGGCTGGTGGACGGCATCGTGGACAGATTCCAAGCCGCCGGCTTGAACATCTTCGGACCGCATCAAGCGGCGGCGATGCTGGAGGGCAGCAAGCGCTTTGCCAAAGCATTTATGCAGAAATACGGCGTTAAAACCGCCGCCTACCAAAGTTTCGATCAAGCCGAACAAGCCCTTGCCTATCTGAAAACCTGCCCCTATCCGACGGTGGTCAAAGCCAGCGGTTTGGCGGCGGGCAAAGGTGTGATCATTTGCCAAAACCAAGCCGAAGCCGAAAAAGCGGTGCGCGATATTATGCTAAAAAACCGCTTTGGCGCGGCGGGAACGGAAATCGTAATTGAAGAATTTTTAGAAGGATTTGAAGTTTCTATCCTCAGTCTTTGCGACGGCAAAAACATCGTGCCGCTGAAAAGCGCCAAAGACCATAAAACCATCGGCGAATACAATCAGGGCGAAAACACGGGGGGCATGGGCGTCGTAGCGCCGCATCCGAGCTTTACGCCGACGCAATACCAAGCCTTTATCGACGACATCATGCTGCCGACCCTGCGCGGCATTCAGGCCGAACAACTGCAATTCGCCGGCATTATCTTCTTCGGCTTGATGGTCAACGAACGCGGCGTATTCCTGCTCGAATACAATATGCGCCTCGGCGATCCCGAAACCCAAGCCGTGCTGGCGCTGATGCAAAACTCGCTTTTAGACGCCGTCTTAGCCTGCATCGACGGCAAATTGGCGGACATCGAACTGCAATGGTCGCCAAAACACGCCGTATGCTTAGTCGCGGCATCGGGCGGTTATCCCAATGAATACGCGGTCGGATTGCCGATTAGCGGCGTGGAAAAAGCCAGCTGCTTCGCCCAAGTCTTTATCGCGGGCGCGAAAAAAGTCGATAACGGTTTTCTTAGCAGCGGCGGACGCGTATTAAACGTGGTCGCGCTCGGCGATGACCTTGGCAAAGCGCGCACGCAGGCCTACAGTGCATTGGAAAAAATCCAATTCGAGCGTATGACCTACCGCAAAGACATCGGCGAAATCCCGTCTTAAGCCCCGATTTTGTGAATAAACTGTGAAATCACAATACGGAAATTTACTAAAAAACAAGCGGTTTTATTTCTAAACCGCTTTTCTTATTGAATATTATCCGACGAGAAAGGTATAATCCGCCGATCAAAGGCTCTGCCTTTCTGCCTCGACGCGAATGCGCGTCGAATCAACCCCATCTCACTCAGGAGTTTTTAATGAGTATTAAAGTTGCAATCAATGGTTTTGGTCGTATCGGTCGCTTGGCATTACGTCAAATGACAGAAGTCGAAGGCTTGGAAGTCGTCGCTATCAATGACCTCACCCCTGCCGACATGCTCGTGCATTTGTTCAAATACGACACCACGCAAGGCCGTTTCAAAGGCGAAGTAACGCTGAAAGACGACGCCATCGTTGTCAATGGCAAAACAATTAAAGTCTTCTCTAATGCCAACCCGAGCGAATTGCCTTGGGGCGATTTGGGCGTTGATGTAGTATTGGAATGCACAGGCTTCTTCACCAGTAAAGACAAAGCCGAGCAACACATCCAAGCCGGCGCGAAAAAAGTGGTGATTTCTGCACCGGGCGGCAATGACATCAAAACCATCGTATTCAATGTAAACCACGACATCTTAGACGGCAGCGAAACCGTCATTTCCGGCGCTTCTTGCACCACTAACTGCTTAGCACCGATGGCAAAAGTCTTAAACGACAAATTCGGCATCGTTACCGGCATCATGACTACTATCCACGCCTACACCGGCGACCAAATGACGCTTGACGCGCCGCACCGCAAAGGCGATAAACGTCGTGCGCGTGCTGCCGCCATGAACATCGTGCCGAACAGCACCGGCGCGGCAAAAGCCATCGGTCTGGTTATCCCCGAACTCAACGGTAAATTAGACGGCGCGGCACAACGTGTGCCTGTGGCGACCGGTTCTGTAACCGAATTGGTATCCGTGCTTGAGAAAAACGTCACTAAAGACGAAATCAATGCCGCGATGAAAGCCGCAGCCAACGAATCTTACGGCTACACCGAAGAAGAATTGGTCTCTTCCGACATCATCGGCTCTGAATTCGGCTCGCTCTTTGACGCCACGCAAACCAAAGTGATGGAAGTCGGCGGCAAACAATTGGTGAAAACCGTTGCTTGGTATGACAATGAAATGTCTTACACCAACCAATTAATCCGCACCTTGAAATATTTCGCCGGCTTAATCAAATAATCCGCGAAAAACTGATGAAAACCGCCGCTGAGACGGCGGTTTTCTTATGCCAAAAAAGAATTGCCGAAATCATAACCACTCGCTACAATGCCTCCAAATTATTTATTGGGGATAGTGATGCAAGTCGGCACCATCAAACATTGGAACGCAGGCAACAGTTACGGATTTATCCGCCCTGAGAAAGGCGGCGCAGACATCTTTTTCCACCTCTCGGCATGGCTTGGTAAAGAAGCGCCGCGTGAAGGCTTAACCGTTTATTATCAATACGATCCCAAAAGCGGCGGACGTCCGGCAACAGCCGCCGTCAATACCGCTCCGCATTTGCCGCCGCTTGCACCGCAAACTAATGCCGCAGCGCCAGCAAACGGTAAAACCAAACTCAGCCCCCTAGGCAAACTCTTCAATACCGCACTCATCATTATCCTGTTGATTCTCGGCAGTATTTTTGGCGTGAATTTTTTCACCCTCAGCGATGAAAGCGAGCTAAGCCACAGCAGCTTCGCCCATATCCAAGACCCCGAACTCAGACGCAGTTTGGCGCGCATTGAAGCCGGCGGCCCTTTTCCTTATCCCGAACATGACGGCAAAGTCTTTTACAATCGCGAAGAGCTGCTGCCGCGCAAAGAACAAGGCTATTATCGCGAATATACGGTGCCGACGCCCGAAGCGCACGATCGCGGCACCCGTCGCATCGTAACAGGAGGTAATCCGCCCGAAGTGTATTACTACACCGAAGACCATTACCGCAGTTTCCGTCAATTGGAGAAATGACATGAGCCGCAGTCCCGCCATTCAATACCGCAACAGCAAAGAGCAAGCGCCAGCCCAAGCGATCGAACTGAACATCGGGTCGAGTGTAGACAAAAACCGCATTCTGACCGCATTGGGCGAAGCCTGCCGTTTTCCCGATTACTACAATAGCAAAAGTTGGGATGCCGCTTGGGACTGTCTGCAAGACAGCGAAATAGAGCATCTGGTTTTGGATTTGCACGGCGTCGACCAACTGAACAAAACGGCGCTGAAAGAATTCATCAGCCTGATTGTCGATGCCTACGACGCTTGGCAGCAGCCGCAACTGTGGATTATTCAAGACAAAGATAAAAAAGGCTAAACATGCGCACAATCCTCATACCTTTATATGCGACAAGTTTTGCACTCGGCATGGGATTATTGACGCCGGCGACGGCGCAACCAGCGCAGCAAGCCGGTATTGCACCGCCCCTCATGCTGGCGCAGAGTTACCGTCAACAAAGCGTAAACGGCTGGCTTGCCAGCGAGAAATTAGACGGCGTGCGCGCCTATTGGGACGGCAGGCATCTGTATTCGCGCAAAGGCAACATTTTTGACGCGCCTGCCGATTTTCTTGCACAACTGCCGCCCTTCCCTTTGGACGGTGAACTTTATCTCGGACGCGGACGCTTTCAAGAAACCCTCAGCCGACTGCGCAATAAGCAATGGCAGGACATTCGCTACCACATTTTCGACGTACCGCAGGCAGGCGGCGGTTTGAATGCCAGACTCCAAACCTTTACCGACTGGCTGGAAGGACAGCCGCAAAATCAACTGCGGCTAATTGAACAAATCCCGATTCGCGACATTGTCCATGCCGAAGCATTAAGAGCCGACATCGAAGACGCAGGCGGCGAAGGCTTAATCTTGCGCGCGCCCGAAGCGCCCTATCTCGCCACGCGCAGCGAATTCATGCTCAAGCTCAAAAGCCATGACGACGCCGAATGCCGCGTATTAGCGCATCTCGAAGGACAAGGTAGACATCAGGGACGCTTGGGTGCGCTGCTCTGCCGCCTGGACGACGACAGAATCATCCGCATCGGCAGCGGCTTTTCAGATGCCCAACGCCAATCGCCGCCGCCGATTGGCAGCCGTATCACTTTCCGCTTTCGCGGCTATACCGACAAAGGATTGCCGCGCTTTGCTACCTTTTGGCGCATTCGTGAAGAATAAGGAGTTAGCATGAGCCATCTGACAGACGCTGAAATCGCCCGCCAAGCCAAGATTCGCCCCATTCAAGACATCGCCGCCACACTGGGACTATCCGCCGCTCAATTGGAACCCTACGGACATTTCAAAGCGAAAATCGCGCCTCAAGACGCCTATACCCTGCCGGCAAAACAAGGCAAACTCATTTTAGTTACCGCCATTAACCCCACCCCCGCCGGCGAAGGAAAAACTACCGTTACCATCGGACTCGCCGACGCGCTGAATCACATAGGCAGACAAGCCATTGTCGCCATACGCGAACCTTCGCTAGGACCCGTCTTCGGCATCAAAGGCGGCGCGGCAGGCGGCGGCTACGCGCAAGTTGTGCCGATGGAAGACATCAACCTGCATTTCACCGGCGATTTTCATGCCATTACCGCCGCCAACAACCTGCTTGCCGCCCTCCTAGACAACCATATCCATCAAGGCAATACCTTAAACATCGATCCGAAACGCATTCTGTGGCGGCGTGCGCTGGATATGAACGACCGCCAATTGCGCCACATCGTCAGCGGCATGGGCAAAAGCAGCGACGGCGTGATGCGCAGCGACGGCTTTGACATCAGCGTCGCCTCTGAAGTCATGGCAATCTTCTGCTTAGCCAAAGATTTACAGGATTTAAAACAACGCCTTGGCAACATCTTAATCGCCTACAGTAAAACGGGCGAAGCCATCTATGCCCGCGACATCCAAGCACAAGGCGCCATGACCGCCCTCCTCAAAGACGCCCTAAAACCCAATCTCGTGCAAACCCTCGCCGGCACGCCCGCTTTCGTACACGGCGGACCTTTTGCCAATATCGCGCACGGCTGCAATTCCGTCATCGCCACCCGCCTTGCCCTGCATCTCGGCGATTATGTCGTAACCGAAGCAGGCTTCGGCGCGGATTTGGGCGCGGAAAAATTCTGCGACATCAAATGCCGCCTTGCCGGTCTGCAACCCGATGCCGCCGTCATTGTCGCCACCGTGCGCGCCTTGAAATACAACGGCGGACTTGGCAAAGAACAACTCAACGACGAAAACCTCGAAGCCTTGCATACCGGGCTAAGCAATCTGCGCCGCCACATCTGCAATATGCAACAGACATTCGGCTTGCCGGTAGTCGTCGCCCTCAACCGCTTTAATAGCGACAGCGACAAAGAACTTGCCGCCGTGCAAGAGGCTTGCGCCGCCGCAGCTGCGGATATCGCATTGACGGAAGTCTGGGCGAAAGGCGGTGCAGGCGGTATCGAACTGGCCGAAAAAATCATCAAAAATATCGACGCCGCAAACCCCTCCTTTCGTTTTGCCTATGCGCTGGAAGACGACATTGAAGAGAAAATCGCCGCGCTTGCCAAAAAACTCTACGGCGCGGCGCAAGTCGAATACAGCAGTGAAGCCAAGCAAGAACTGGAACAACTCAATGCCCTCGGCAAAAGCCAACTGCCGATTTGCATTGCCAAAACCCAATACTCTTTCAGCGACAATCCGCAATTGCTAGGCGCGCCCGAAGGCTTCAGCCTCCATGTACGCAACCTCAGCCTCTCTGCCGGTGCGGGATTTATCGTCGTCATCTGCGGCAACATCATGAAAATGCCCGGACTGCCGAAACAGCCTGCCGCACATCAGATTGACGTGGACGCAGAAGGCAATGTGATCGGTCTGTTTTAAATAAATCGTTTTGCTCTGACAACAGATATAATCGCTAAAACATCCGTAGTTTGGGCATTGATGCCCGAAAAAACAAACCATGATAAATGAGCTTGGACATAAACATCGAAGCCATTAATTTATAATCAATTTACGAGAAAGACGAATACTTGAAGCCTTAAGCTTCCTATTATAGTCTCTTAACTTCAAAATGAGATTATTCTAAGCGCTTCTCCTGACAAAATGTGTATCTCTAAGTCTCATTTTGAAGTTAAGGTACTATATTTCAGTAGCTCTTTAAAATCATACGCTATAGTCGAAGAATTGAAAAAGTATTACGGACTTAGCTCGCCGTACAACCTTCCTGCCTGCGACCAGCGACTGATACTACCTTTCTACTTCTTCGACCATAATCGATTGGCGATAAGTCTCTATTATAGTCTCTTAACTTCAAAATGAGATTATTCTAAGCGCTTCTCCTGACAAAATGTGTATCTCTAAGTCTCATTTTGAAGTTAAGGTACTATATTTTAAGCACTCAGCAATTGATTGAAAGCTTGCAATTGTTCCGTTAATAATTGATAGCGGCGATATTTTTCCGCATAAGCGGCTTGATGCTCAGGATTGGGAATGTAACGCACAATTTCATGCTTCAAAGCAGCGGCGGCGCTGTTAACATCGGGATAAAGTCCTGTGCCGACCATAGCCGCAATTGCGGCACCCAAACAGCCGGTTTCTTCAATTTGCGGAATTTCCACGATTTTTCCGCTGATATCCGCCAACATTTGCATCCATACCGCGGATTTCGCCGGCCCTCCCGTTACACGCAAGATTTCTACCTGCGGAAAACGTATGCTCATGCGCTGAATATGTGTCATCAAGCTGAACAACACGCCCTCGAAAACCGCCTGATAGATATGCGCTTTTTGATGGAATGATTGCAAACCGTATAAGCCGGCCTGCATGCCTAAGCCTGCATTCGAGCCATAGAGAAAAGGTAGGAAAAATACGCTGCTTGCCGCCGGCGGCAAATCGGCAATCATCCGATTGACGGTCCGATAGTCCTGATTGCCCAGCAAATCATTAATCCATTCCAAATTGGCGGCTGAGGTCGGACTCGCTTCATGCACGATATATTCTCCTGCTTGTGCTGATTTGCCGTACACAAAGGCTAGGCTTTGGCTGTCGTCGATTTCCCGAGTGATGCCGGTGACTACCGACCAAGTGCCTAATACAACGTTAAGCATATGCTCGCCCGCCAAACCGGCACACATGGCGGTGGATACGACGTCAAACAATCCGCCGACAATCGGCGTTCCGGCTGTCAGTCCCGTCAAAGCGGCGGCTTCTTCGCTTACCCTGCCTGCGATTTCGGTGGCGGCAACGATTGTCGGCAAATGTTCGATAATTTCGCCGATACCCAACAATTCAGCGAGGTTTTTATCATAATTCCCTGTATTGAAATTATATAAATTGGATTCCGAGATATTGGTTTCTTCGCAGGCAATACTGCCGCTTAAGCGGTAGCGCAAATAATCATGCGACATCATTACGGCGCCGATGGCTTGATAGCGCTCGGGCTGCTGGTCTTTCAGAGCGCGCAGAATCGATACCGGATGCCCTGTCCATAGGGTTTGCCGCGTATGCGGATAGAGTTTGGCAGGAATTTCTTGGGCTTGATAGGCTTTGACGATCGGCAGGGCACGTTGATCCGAGGATAAAATGCCTCGCCCAAGCGTATTACCCTTTTTATCCAAAGTAAACAATCCTTTGCCTTGCGCGGAAATACCAATCCCGCGAATGGAATCGGCAGAAATCTGCGCACATATTTCGCGAATCACTTCCGCCAATACCTGCCATAATTGCTCACCGTCACGCTCGGCATATCCCGGCTGTTCGCTGATTACGGCAAGATTGCGTCTTGCCAGACAGACAGTTTCGCCGCTCGCCTTTACCGCGGCGGCTTTGATAAAAGTACCGCCGCAATCAATTCCAAGCCAATAATCCATTCTTTCCTCTCCTATTAAGAAAAGGGGAACAAGTCCCCTTTTTTCTAAAAAGTTTTAGGCGCTTATTCTGCTAAAGTATCAATCGCTTTGGGTAATTCATCGCCGTGTTGGTCGATAAACATTTTCCGTACTTCGCCGCCAATCGCTTCGCGGAACGGCGTGATATCCACATCACGAATGATTTGCAGGCCTTCTTTTTCCATTTGCGCTAGCATTTCCGCTTCTTTGTCCGCATTCAGCTGACGTTGGTAAGCGCCCGCTTCTTTCGCGGCGCTGATTAAGGCTTCCTGCTGCTCCGCCGGCAAAGCATCGAATTTCGCCTTGTTCATCACAACTAACAAAGGCGTGTAACCATGATTGGTTAAAGATAGGTATTTTTGCACTTCGTATAATTTTACGGAATACAAAATGCCCACCGGATGCTCTTGCGCGTCAACGGTTTTGGTTTCCAAAGCGGTGTAGAGCTCTGCCAAAGGCATCGGCACCGGATTGGCGCCTAAGATTTCAAATGCTTTGATATACATCGGGTTTTGATTGGTACGGATTTTAAGCCCTTTCACATCCGCCGGCGTTTTGACCGGCTGCTTGGAATTGGAAATAGCACGGAAGCCCACATCCCACCAAGCCAAAGGTTTTAAGCCTTGCCCTTCCAAATCTTTCATTAGACCGTCACCGATTTCGCCGTCCAGTACTTTGAAAGCATGTTCTTTGTCGCGGAAAATAAAGGGGATATCAATTACGTTCAAACGCCCTGCCAAGCCCGTGAAATTCGGCGAACCCGACATTTCGATATCCAAAGTGCCTGAGCGCACGCTGCTGATCATCGCTTGCGCATTGCCTAGGGCGCTATCTGGGAACAGCGACAAATCCAATTCGCCGCCGGTTTTTTCTTTCAACAATTCTTGGAAACGTTTGGCGGCAATATGCTGTGTATCGCTGCGCGGCGCTTCATAGCCGAATTTTAATTTGGTTGCCGCCTGTGCCGGCGCAAATGCCAATGCCGCGGCGGCGATGACTGCTGCAAGTAAGGTAGGTTTCATATTGTTCTCCTCGTGAGTAAAAACTAGCCGCTAAAGAATTTATACGGCGCAATAATGAGTTGCGGGAAAATGATAAATAAAATCAGCAACCCGATTAATAAGGCGACATAGGGCAGCATACCCTTAGCTGCTTTGTCGAACGGCATTTTAGTCACGCCCGTGATGACGTTGAGCACATTACCGACCGGCGGCGTAATCAAACCGATAGAAGTGTTTAAGATAAACAATACGCCGAAATACACGGGATCAATGCCGGCTTCTTTGACCAAAGGCATCAACACCGGGGTAAGAATTAAGACCGTCGGCGTCAAATCCATCACCATGCCGATGACAAAGACAAAGACCATAATCATCGCCAGCAATAAAGTCGGCGAATCCAACATCGGCTCCAATAATTCCGCCAGCATTTGCGGCAATTCCGCAATGGTGATAAACCATGAAGGCACGCTGGCCGCCGCTACCAAAAACATCACGACCGCAGTCGTTTTCGCCGAGGCTAAAAATACGCCGTATAAATCGCGCATTTTTAATTCACCGTAAATGAGCATGGCGACGAATAAGGCATAAGCGGCCGCCACCGCTCCCGCTTCGGTCGGTGTGAAAATCTTCATACGGAAACCGCCGATAATAATCACCGGCAGCAGCAAAGCCCAAAAACCTTTTTTCAATGCCTGCCGCACTTCTGCCCATGAGGCTTTTTCCCGCACGTCCAATTGCATATGACGCGCTTGGAAATACCACATCAATGCTAAAGCACAGCCCATTAAAATGCCGGGAAAGATGCCTGCCATGAAAAGTTTGGTAATCGAGACGCCGCTGGTTACGCCGAAAATAATGAAGGGAATCGAAGGCGGAATAATCGGCGCGATAATGCCTGCCGCGCCGATCAAGCCGGCGGAACGGTTCTCAGGATAGCCTGCCGCTTTCATCATGGGAATCAGCATGGCGGCGACCGCTGCGGTATCTGCCACCGCCGAACCGGACAAACTCGCCATAATCATCGCCGCCATAATCGCCACATAGCCCAAGCCGCCGCGTTTATGTCCGACCAATTTCATCGGCAATTCAATAATGCGGCGCGATAATCCGCCGGCATTCATGATTTCCCCCGCCAGAATAAAGAAGGGAATTGCCATCAGCGAGAAACTGTCCGCACCGCCGACTATGCTTTCGGCAATAATCTGCACGCTGAATTCGTCAAGATAAATCATCATCGCCAAGCCGCAAAGCAGCAGCGAAAAAGCAATCGGCACGCCGGCAACAATCGCACCCAAGAGCGTGATGAGGAAAACGGCGATAATCATGCAATCTCTCCTCTTTTGACAATGAGGACACGTGCCACAATGCGGCTAATCAATATCACGACAAACAGCAAGGCCATCATACAAGCGGCAAGATAATTCACGCCTGTCGGAATGCCGGTAATCGGCATATGATTGCTCATGTTTTGCAAACTTAAGCGCATACAACCCAAAAGCAATAAGCCGCTTAAGCCCAACATCAGTACATCCAAGGCAATCAGCCAAAGGTTTTGCCAAAAAGGCGGGGCTTTATGCAATAAGACATTCATCGACACATGCTCGTCTTTATCCAAGACCAAAATGGCGCCGATAAAAGTCATCCAGACAAAGAGCACGCGCGACAGCTCTTCGGTCAGCGTAATACCGGAATTAAAACCGTAGCGCAGCACCACATTCAGCACCACTAAAAAAGTCATCAGCGCCAGATTCGCCACCACGAGCAAAGCCAGCACTTGATTAATTTTATCGAGAATTTGCCGCATAAGTCCCCCTAGAGGCTATCGACGCGAATTTTTACCACGATTTTGCGCACCGCCGCAGGCGTCTCGTCAAGCGCAATCCCCGGACGATGGACGTCGGTCGGGAAAAAGACCGCAAACTGTCCCGCATTGACGATAAGCAGGCTTTCTTGGGCAGGAATTTCGTAGAACAAAATATCGCGGTTTTCATCATAAGGCGTATGCAAAACATTTTGTCCCGTCTCAATCGAAACCGCCATCTGCTCCGCGCCGCGGTAAACGCATTGCACGTCAAGATAAAGACGATGTCGCTCCGCTAAAATTTCCGATGATAATTTCGTCTCATGATCAATTACCTGAGCGAACATTATCTCGCCCTCAACCTCTTGCCGACCTGCCGGCAAAGCCGACAAGTCTTGCGCGCGCAGCCATTTTATCGCCTGAGCGATTTTGGCAGGATAAAGGGATAATTGCGCGCTGGCTAAGGTATCAAAAAACATGGCATTTCCTTATAAAGAACGGATTTTTTCCCAAACGCTGTCTGCAACGGGAATACCGTTTTTATCGTGCTCGGCTTTGATTTTGGCGGCATTATGCCCGGGCAGACGTACTGTTGTTCCCTCCTCTGCCGCAGGACAAGAAGTCACATAATCCATAATCCGCTGTAATTTCTCTTCTTTCGTTTTACCATCAATCAATTTATTCACATCAATCGCAATGAAAATTTCCGTAACGCCGAACTCGCCGCCTTGATCTTCGGTAATCTCCGGCACAGTTAATCCGCCGCCGGAAAGCAGCATACCGAGCATATCCAATACAATCGATAAGCCGGAACCTTTCCAATAGCCCGTCGGCAACAAACGGCGGTTTTTCTCAATCACGCCCGGATCGCGGCATAAATTCCCTTCGTCGTCAAAGCCCGCGTCAATCGGCGTTTGTTTGCCCGCCAAACGCGTAACTTCTAATTTTCCATAAGAAAACATCGAACAAGACATATCCACATAAGTAATCGGATTGCTTGGCACGGCAATAATTATCGGATTAGTACCGATACGCGCCTCTTTGCCGCCCCAAGGCGGCATTGCCGCAATCGAATTGGTCCAACAAATGCCGATATAACCTTTTTCCGCCGCCTGTACGCCGTAACTGCCGCCGCGCATCCAGTGATTGGCATTACGCAAAGCCACTACGCCGATACCGTGCGTATCCGCCAAAGCCATGGCGCGATCCATCATTTTCTTGGCGGTTAAATTGCCGATCGAGAGCTTGCCGTCCCATTGCTCAATGGCGCCTAATGACAACACTTTTTCCGCTTCTGCCGCCGGCTGAATATCTCCCTTATCCATCTGCTCGATAAATTTGGGAAAACGATTGACACCATGCGAATACACGCCCGCATAAGTCGTATCGGCAAACATCGCCGCGCAAGCCTCCGCTTTTTCCTCGCTGACCTGACGCGAGAGCAACACACGTTTAAATTCTTGTTTTAATTCGGCATAAGAAAGTTGCATATTTCCTCCCTAAGAAAGTTTTGTGAAAAATATTGTAAAAAATAATCGCTTTTAACATTTCTGTGAATTTTACGAACAAATGTGAGGGTTAGCAACGATTTTTTCTGTGATAATGTTGTGCATATATGAATTTTACTGTGCGAAATCCACTTAAACACTAAAAATCCCAATCGATTTGTCTAATTTACCTATGAAACAACACAATCAATCACTTTTTAATTCAAATTAAAAACAAATACATAAACGAAACAATAAATCATTTCCCACTCAGTTTAGCCGCCAGAATTTGTCACAAATAAATAACATGACTTATAATCGCCATTAACTATTAAACCAAAGGAGACTAACATGTTGAAAAAACTCATTCTTGCCTTAAGTGCCGCCGCTGTTTTCGGACATGCGCAAGCCCAAGAACGCGAATATATTCTCGCCACCGCCACGACAGGCGGCACTTATTATCCCGTCGGCGTTGCTATCTCCACGCTCACCAAAGTAAAAGTTCAACCCGAACATGGTTTTAGTTTGTCAGCCATCAGCTCTAGCGGCTCGGATGAAAACATCAGCATGTTGGCTAAAGACGAGGCGCAGTTCGCTTTGTTGCAAGGTCTGTACGGCTATTATGCTTGGACGGGAACAGGCCCGATGGAAACGGCAGGCAAGCAGGAAAAATTGCGCTCCGTTTCCATGCTGTGGCAGAACGTGGAGCATTTTCTGATTGATGCCAAGCATGTAGACAAAGGCACGGTCAGCGATTATGCCGCGCTTAAAGGGCAGCGCATGGCATTGGGCGCTAAGAACTCCGGCACTATCGGCTCAAATGCCGCCATGCTTGAAGGTTTAGGCATCGATATTTTCAAAGATTACAACTTAATTTATGGCGGCTATGATCCGAGCGCGGAGGCTCTGCAAAACCGCCAAGCGGCAGGTACTTCTATTCCTGCCGGCGCGCCTGCGGGTTCCGTGACGAAATTATTTGCATCGGTTGGCAAACAGATTGCCATTTTAGACGTTACGGATGAAGAGCTTGCGAAAATGGATGCCGGACGCAATTTGTGGACGCGCTATGTGATTCCGCAAAATACTTATGTTTCCGTAGAACGCGATATTCAAACGATTGCCCAGCCGAATTTCCTCGCCACAACCGCCGATATTTCCGAAGAAGATGTTTACCATCTCACAAAGGCGGTATATGAAAACCTTGGTTTCTTGCAAGGCATTCATTCCGCTACCAAAGTAATGGCATTAGAAAAAGCGATCGAAGGCTTACCGATACCTTTGCACCCCGGCGCCGCACGCTATTATCAAGAGCAAGGCATTGATATTCCTGAGCGTTTGCTTGCTAAATAATCTCAGCGATTACCGCTATTTTTATTATCAAGATTTCTTAGGTCATTGCCGCCCTAAGAAGTCTTTTATCGTAGTCATGGTGCTTTCTAGCCTGTAAGGCAAGTCCTATTTCAACCGGTAAGGAATGTTTGATGAATAATCCTCTTCGATTTACTGACGAACACAGCAACCATATGCCGCCCAAGGCGCTGATGCTCTTCAATTTCACTGCATTGATCTTGGCTTTATTTTGCATCGTCAATGCTTTTTATCCGCTGGTATCCGGCTTAGAACGCAATATGCTGCACGGCGCGGTATTCGTGCTATTGGCGGTGAATTATCATCCCCTGCTGAAAAAAGACGGTAAGAGCAAAAGTTTTGTTTTTGATACGGTATTAGGCTTTTTGACGGCAGCCGCCATTATTTGGTTTATGCTGGGCGAAGATGCGGCTGCCACGCGCCAAAACGCACAGCAAACGCTATTTTCCGCCGTCGATTGGTTTTTCGCCGCCTGCTTATTATGCGGATTTCTCGAACTGACCCGTCGCACCACCGGTTTGATTATTCCCATCTTGATGCTGCTGTCGCTTTCCTATATGACATGGCTGGGCAAGCTCATGGGCGGCGTATTTTCCTTTAAAGGCTTGTCTTTTGACACTGTCCTCTATCGCACGCTGTACGGCGATGACGGCTTATTCGGCTCTATCGCCTCCATCGCCAGCACCTATGTGTTTTTATTTATTATTTTCGGTGCTTTTCTATTAAGAAGCGGTGCCGGCGATTTTGTGGTGGATTTGGCGCGCGGCGTGGCAGGACGTTTTATCGGCGGTCCGGGCTGGGTGGCGGTGATTGCCTCGGGACTCACCGGAACAATTTCAGGCTCTGCGGTCGCCAACACCGCCTCCACCGGCGTAATTACCATTCCTTTGATGAAACGCGCAGGTTTTCCCGCCAAATTTTCCGCAGGCGTTGAATCCGCCGCCTCCACTGGCGGACAAATTATGCCGCCGATTATGGGCGCAGGCGCTTTCGTGATGGCAAGCTACACCCTGATTCCCTACGAACACATCGTAAAAGTTTCCTTCCTCCCTGCCCTTTTATATTTCTTTTCCGTCGCCGTTTTTGTGCGCATCGAAGCGAAAAAACATAATCTGCAAGCTGTTGCCGATACGGAAGTCAAACCGCTAAAACAGGCGCTCAAAGACCAAGGCGCAAGTTTCATCATCCCGATTGTATTGCTCATCGTGCTACTCGGCATAGGCTATACGCCCACCTACGCCGCTGTTGCCGGCATTGTCGCCATCATTGTTTCCAGCTGGTTTACCAAAACCAAAATGGGCATACGCGCCTGCATGGAAGCGCTGATTAGCGGCAGCCGCGGCATGATTATGATGGGCGTCTTGCTGATTGCGGTCGGTGTCGTCATCAACACCATCGCCACAACCGGCATCGGCAACACCTTCTCGCTGATGATTAACCAATGGGCGAACGGCAACCTGTTGATAGCGATTGTCCTGATTGCCATCGCCTCATTAGTGCTGGGCATGGGGCTACCGGTTACCGCCGCCTATATCGTCTTGGCAACGCTCTCTGCACCGGCGCTGACCGCCATGATGGTGGACAGCGAAATACTGCACCTGATCGCTGCCGGCAACCTGCCTGAAGCCGTCAAACCCCTGCTCATGCTTGCCGATCCCAGCATCGTAGAAGCACTCAATGCCCCCATGCCGCCTGAAGCCGCACGCGAACTCTATGCAAAACTGCCCGATGCCCTGCGTTACTCTCTGCGCGAACAAGCGGTAAACAAAGAATTTTATGAAGTCGCGCTTCTATCCGCGCATATGATTATTTTCTGGCTCTCGCAAGATTCTAACGTTACCCCGCCTGTCTGTTTGGCAGCCTTTACCGCCGCCACCATCGCCAAAACGCCGCCCATGGCAACCGGATTTACCAGCTGGAAACTGGCAAAAGGCTTATACATCATGCCGATTCTCTTTGCCTATACCCCATTTTTAGCGGGCGATTTTAGCGAAAGCCTGAAAATTTTCGCCTTTGCCTGCGTGGGCATCTATGCCCTTGCCGCCGCCATGCAAGGCGGCATGGAACGCCCCTTGCCGTGGCTATGGCGTCTGCTCTGCGGCCTCTGCGGCATCGCGCTCCTGTGGCCGCATGATGCCTACCGCCTCATCGGCCTGGCCGCCTTCGCCCTCCTGTTTATCGCCCATTTCAAACTGCTCAAACCCGCCGCCCTCTCCGCCGACAACGGTCAGGACTGGTAAAGCGGCATTCACAACCCAAGGAGACACTATGAAAAAATCCCTGCTCACCCTCACCGCCGCCCTAGCCGCCTTGAGCTTATCCGCCCGCGCCGACGACGCCGTCTACCGCGTCATCCCCTCGGCGGCGGACTTTGACACCACCGTCGCCAAACTCAGCAGCGCCATCGAAAGCAAAGGCATGACCATCTTCGCCGTCATCGACCATAAAGCAGCGGCGGGCAAGGCGGAACTCGACATGCAGCCCGCCACCGTCATCATCTTCGGCGCGCCCAAAGCCGGCACGCCGCTGATGCGCAAAGATCCGCGGCTGGCGCTGCAACTGCCGCTCAAAGTCCTGGTGACCGAAGGCGAACAAGGCGTGCAAATCGTCTTCACCCCCACCGCGCGCGTGATCGAAGGCAGCAGCATCACGGCGGACGAAGTGGCCGACACCCTGGCCAAAGCGGAAGCGCTGCTGGAAAACGCCGTCAAAGAATAATTCATCATATTGCAAAATATAGTGATTTTTTACCACACAGAAGCGCTTATCGTGAGAAAAATTATCGCGATAAGCGCTTTTTTATGAGAAAAAATACCGAATGAACACCGACATTCTCATCATCGGCGCAGGCATAGTCGGACTATCCACCGCAATGGAAGTGCGCCGTCGCTTTCCGCATCTCTCTCTTACTTTAGTGGAAAAAGAATCCCGCCCTGCCGTTCATCAAACCGGACACAACAGCGGCGTCATCCATGCCGGCGTCTATTATCCGCCCGGCAGCCGCAAAGCAGAACTCTGCCGCGCCGGCAATGCCGCCACCAAAGCCTTTTGCGATGAACACGGCATCGCCTACGACATCTGCGGCAAAGTCATCGTCGCTACGCAGGAAGAAGAAATGCCGCGTCTGCAAGCGCTTTATCAACGCGCGGCAGAAAACGGCCTGGAGCGCGCGCCACTGGTGGAGCGGCGCCGAACTTGCCGAACGCGAACCCAATATTTGCGGCTTGGCGGCATTTTTTGTCCCCTCAAGCGGTATCGTTTCCTACCGGCAAATCGCCGAAAAAATGGCGGCATTACTCGAAAAAGACGGCGTCAGCCTACACTTTGACTGCGAAGTACAAAGCATCCGCGAGAGCAGCCAAGAAGTCATCGTGCAGGCGGGCGATAAAGAAATCCGCGCCCGCTACCTTATCGCCTGCGCAGGACTGCATGCCGACCGCATTGCCGAGATGGCAGGACTTCAGCCGGATTTCCGCATCTGCCCGTTTCGCGGCGAATACTATCAACTGCCGCCAAGCCACAATGCCATCGTCAAGCACCTCATCTATCCCGTGCCGGAACCTGGCGTCCCCTTTCTCGGCGTGCATTTGACCCGCATGATTGACGGTTCCGTTACCGTCGGACCTTCCGCCGTATTGGCAATGGCGCGCGAAGGCTATCGCAAACGCGACATCAGTCCGCGCGATCTCTGGCATATGTTTTCCTATGCCGGCATCCGCAAAGTGCTGAAAAAAAATCTGCGCCACGGACTGAAAGAACAACGCAATGCTTGGTTCAAACGCGGTTATCTCGGCGAAGTACAGCGCTATTGCCCATCAATACGGCTCGAAGATTTACGCCCCTATCCTGCCGGTATCCGCGCCCAAGCCGTCAGCGCCGACGGCAAACTGGTAGAAGATTTTCATTGGCTGCAAAGCGAGCGCAGCCTGCACGTCTGCAATGCGCCCTCGCCTGCCGCCACCTCCGCCATTCCGATTGGGCGCGAAATCATCAAACATATTGAAAATGTCTTAAACAGTTTATAAATTCAATCAAAAAAGCGGTGATTTTGACTTCACCGCTTTTCTTTTTATAACAAACACTTGCACTGATAAATCATTGCTATATGGCTATTTTATTCATCAATACAGCAGCTAAGCTTTTTTCACAAACTCCGATTTCAGCATCATTGCCACGCCGTCGATTTTGCAATCGATATTGTGATCACCCTCAGGCACTAAGCGGATATTTTTCACTTTGGTGCCTTGCTTGATGGACTCATTGCTGCCTTTTAATTTCAGCGCCTTGATTAAAGTAACCGTATCGCCGTCGCTCAATACATTGCCGAAAGCATCTTTAACCGCTTGCTCCGCTTGCGCCGATACCTCGCCCTCCTGCCATTCATGCGCGCATTCCGGACACACATTATTCACGCCGTCAAAATAACCGTATTCGCCCGCACATTGCGGACAAGCGATTCCCGTCATAAAACCCTCCAATCCATACTAATCAAGCCGCCTTCCAATTCGCCATGCAGATGATCGCCGCTGGTCAATGCGCCCACGCCGGCAGGCGTACCGGTAAATAACAAATCACCTTCTCTTAAAGAAAAATGGCGGCTGATAAAGGCAATTTGCTCGGCAATCGAGAAAATCATCAGACGAGAATCGCCTTCTTGGCGCAATTCATCATTGATATGTAGAGAAAAATTCACATAAGACCAGTCGGCAATCGTATCCGCGCTGACAAACTCCGATACGCAAGCGGCATGTTCAAAACCTTTTGCCAATTCCCAAGGCCATGATTTGGCTTGCAGTTTGCCTTGCACATCGCGGGCAGTCAAATCCAAGCCAATAGCAATACCGCCGATATGCGACAAAGCCTCCGCCTCGGCAATATCGCGTCCGCCCTTGCCGATTTGCAAAACCAATTCCGTTTCATAATGCACATCCTGCGAATAGGTCGGCAAACGGATATCCGCCGCCGTATTCAGCGCAGTAATCGGTTTGCAAAAAATCACGGGCATATCGGGCTTGCTGTTATTCAGCTCCTCAATATGCGCCACATAATTGCGCGCGATACAGAAAATCGTACCGACCGGGCGCGAACTCCCGTCTTGAAAACGAATCTCATACATTGCTTGCTCCTTGTTCCAATCATCAATCTCTCGCCGACAAAAATTAGCCGGCAAGACACCGGCTATTGTCTTTGAAAACACAAGCTAAGGCGAGTGTTTTTATAAAATTTCGTAAAACATTAGAGAATTTCTGCCACTATCCAATCATCAATTTGCTGATGAGTCATACTGCTATTTTTGAAATAAACCGTCTCTATTTTGCCTTGCCTTTGCCAATTCTGAATCTTAATACTATCTTCTGCATCAATATCTAAAATTAAATCCTTTTCGTGCAAAATAAAGCGCACATCTTCAGCGGCAATATCAATTAAGCGTAGGCTATCCACGCCTTGGCTGTCATGAATAATATCCTTGCCATCGCCTAAACGATACAGGTACAAATCATTTCCCCAACCACCCTTTAGCAAATCATGACCACGCCCACCTTGCAAAATATCATTGCCTGCGCGGCTATCAAGATGATCATCGCCATCATCACCAATCAGATGATCGGCAAAAATGCTGCCACGCAAATGATCATTACCACCGCCGCCTTGCAAAAAGCCGCCATACCAAGCCGTATTTTGCGTTAAATCTTCAGGCGCTTTACCTAATTGATCTATTTGAGCGCGATACCATGTGCTGCCATCATCAAAGCGGATCTGATCCAAAGCATGATCATACAAAGTTTGCGGGTTGGCAAAATGATTGCTGAGAATAATCTGATCTTGCTCACTGTCTGAAAAAAGAATATGCAAATCATCGCTATATCTTTCTAAGACCACGGACTTAGCATCAATGCCCGACAAATACAGCGTATCGGTAGCCGTTGTTAAATCATAAAAATCATATTGATCTTTCCCGCCGCCACGATGATAGATAATGCGATCATTACCGCCTTCCGGACGATACACATCATTAAAAGGCGTGGAATAAAGAATATCTCTACCTGCACTGATACTCGGCAATAATTGCGCCAAGTGCTTAGCCTGCCAAATACTACCGTTATCAAATACAATCTGCGCAATTTTGGGAAGATTTCCATCAAAATAACGCTCAAAAACCAATTGCTCACCAGTTTCATGAAGGCGCAAAATTAAATCTTGTCCTGATTGTTGCGCACTCAAGAAATGAGGATTGATGCCATGCAAAGACAAACGATCTTTATCGCTCATCGCCGCATCTGCCTGACTAATCCGATCATTACCATCGCCCGCCCGGTAAATATAATGATCATCGCCGCTGCCGGCTTGCAGATAATCATCTCCCAAGCCGCCTGTTAAGCGGTCATTGCCCGCGCCGCCATACAAACGATCATTGCCCACCATGCCCAATAATTCATCATTTCCGGCGTAGGCATACAAAACATCATCACCGGCATAGCCCTGCAAGCGATTATTTTGTGCATCGCCCTGCAAGAGCATTTGCTTAATATCCTCCGTAGTCCACTGCCCATCTATGGTCATCACTGCCACTAAAGCATAGCCGCTTACGGCATCTGCATGGAAAAATGACTTCACACGCAACACCGCCGCATCAGGCAATAAAAACAGCAAATCCGCCCCATCTCTAGCTAAGCGCAGTTGTTGACTATGCACATCGACAAACTCAAGTGTATCAACAGCGGTATCACTATCGCCTGTGTGGATCACGTCCGAACCATCGCCCAAAGCATAACGATAACGATCCGCCCCGCTGCCACCATATAAGACATCATGCCCACGCCCTCCGGTGAGCACATCATCACCAGCCCTGCCTTCTAAACGATCCTCACCGCCTCTGCCTTCAATCCAATTCGCCTGAGCATCGCCAATCAAATGATCATCTTGCTCTGTGCCGATTAAATACTGCTTCTTCAGTATCTCTGCCGCCCACACGCTGCCATCGGCAAACTGCACGGACAAAGTATTCGCCTGATGCGCAAAAAATCCCTGCAGGCGCACCTCCCCCTCATCGACAAAACGCAAAATCAAATCCTGCGACTCTCGAATCAAACGCACCGCCTCCGGAAGAATATCCTGCAAAACCAAGACATCATCATCGCCCTCTGCCGCCTGATTATGAATACGATCCTTGCCATCGCCAAAACGATACACATAGCGATCATTCCCGGCAGCACCACTTAATTCATCATTGCCGCCCTTGCCCTCTAAAACATCATCACCTAAATTCCCGAAAAGCTTATCCGCACCAGTACCGCCGCGCAAATGATTGCCGCCACGATAGCTATACAAATGATTAGATTCAAAATGCGCTTGCAAGACTAAATCCTTCACCCGCTCAATCTCCCAGACCTGGGCATCTGCAAACTCAATCTTGCCGACCGCCGAGCCGCTCTTCCCATCTGACACAAAATAATCACGCAGCGTCAGCACAGCAGCATCGGGCAAATGCAGCAACAAATCTTGCCCCAAGCGCGAAGCCTTCACCGCATCTGAAGCAATATCTTGCAATTTCAATCGATCTTGCTGACCGAGCTTATCCGCATTCACAATCACATCATTGCCATCACCCAAATGATAAACATACACATCATTGCCAAGCCCACCGCTCAAGACATCATCGCCACGACCGCCGATTAATAAATCATCGCCATCGCCGCCGCGCAAATCATCACGCCCCTCGCCGCCATGCAGCAAATCATTCCCATCATGCCCCGATAAACGATCATTGCCCGCAGCGCCAAAAATCATATCCTCGGCAGCACTGCCCTCAACCCGATCATCTCCGGCACCGGCGCTCACATACGGATCTTTCTCAGTCAAATGGAACACATCATCACCATCACGCAAAGCCGCACGCATCTTCTCTCTTGCGCTAAACAACAAAACACCTGCAGCCTGCTCGGCAGAAGCTAAAAACGCCTCCAATAAAGCCGACTGATGCGGCGTAATATGGCTTAAAGCAAATTGAAAATCGCGCAACAGCTCACTCGCATCGCCACCCTTGGCAAAAAGCGCGGCAAAATAAGCCGCCGTAGCCGTGAAATCGCCCTGCCATTGCCCATTTTCCTGATGAAAAATAATCGAATTCCACAAATCCTTAAAATGACTCTGCATCACCAACTGCGCATACACATAATCACGCAACTCAGCGTAAGAAGCCTTCAAACGCTCGGCATACACCCCATTAGGTAGCGCTTGCAAAGCAGCCTGCCCCCAAAACTTCTCCATCACCGCCACATGACGGGCATCCACCGCCTTGCCGCGCGCTGCAGGATGAACCCCATCTTGTCCTGCCCAAGTCATCAGCAAATCCTCGATCAAGTTATGGCGAGTCGCCACATCCTTCTCTTCGCTAAAAGCCCGCACCACCGCCTTCAACTTAGCACTGGCATCACGCTCCATCGCCTCATGCAAGCTATACACATTGCCAAAGCCAAAAGCATTGGGCAGCGCCGTTGTCGTAGGCGATAAAGCAATGCCCGCACCATGATGCACATCTACAGGCACCGTCTGTACACGATCACTATCAAACCATAAAGTATGCACCGCCTGAGACTCACCCTGAAGATTGATGAAATGCCCAAACTCGCGATGCTCAACCCCATTTTCATCAGTAAAACCGCCCTTAGCCTCATAATCCAAACTAATAGCAGCCACGCCTGCCGCAGTTAAAGACAGCAACTCATCTTTTTGCGCAATCCCATCGCTATTGCGATCCTGCCACACACGCAAATCCGCAAAATTCGCATCGCGCTTATCCACCAAGCCATCAGCATTTGTATCAAACTCCGCCAAAGCCGCAAAACCATTTGCCGCCAAAGAACCGTCTTTTAGCAGGGTTTCAGTGCCAAATAACTCCGCACCGCCATCAATCCTGCCATTGCCATTGCGGTCATAAACCAGCACGCCCTCAGAAGGCGCAAACCACGCCGTATTCTCGGCAAAACCGCTATTATCCAAATCAAAAAATACGCCGCTGCCTTTAGGCAAAGTCGCAATCACGCCATCGGTATTTAAATCTAAAGTTAAAGGATCAGAAGGCGGCAAAGGAGGAGGGGTTAAAGGAAAATAAAATAGGCTCATATAATCACTAAAACCATTATTATTTTTCTCAATTGGAATATCTGCATCTTGAGATTCATCTTTTTCTAAAATATCAACGCCCGCTCCAGGTAGAATAAAATTATCAAACTCATGATTTTCTAAACCTGCTGCTTTTATCAAAGTATAAGCAACTGAATTACTATTAACACCTAACCCGAAAAATGGATAATCTAAATCCATAGCATTTATTTTTCTCCCAGCCTCCATCATTAGATGAACTTTTTCATTGACTTCTTCATAACTTCCACTAAAAATAACTGCTTTGTTATTATTATAGTCTTGACCATAAGAGTCATTAAAATGATTATCTTCAAATTTTCTATACTCTAATCTATCATTGAAAAATCCTATCACCTGTTCATCATTTGTTTTTCTATCAATAGCTAAACCATGAAATTCGTGTTTAATATTCCCATATTGATCATGAACAACAATATACTCATGAGCAGTGAAATTAGGTATCCAAGTATTGCTCCAACTACCTGGAAATTCTTCTTTTGAACCCCAAGATCTTCTATTATTATCCCCAATAGGGAGTTGCACTTTACTAATAGTCCAATTGCCATCAGCAGAAGATACAGGATTAAACTGTATTGAATTACTCATATGAAACTCCATTTTTTTTATCCATCAACATAATGCTATAAGACTCTTCTCTACTCAGATTAATTCCATAATTTGTAGCATCAAAAACTATGGAACCAATTCCCTTATCAGGAAATACAGAAATTAGCAATAACGGGTTTACCCCCTCTCTAATATCTCCAATATGTTTTAGATAAATTTTATATCTACATTCAACCTCCTTACTATTATTAAAGTACATACAATACATACCGATATTTTCCAAATCTCTATAGATTTTTTTCTTATTTCTTGTAGATTGAGCAAGAATTTCTTCAATTTTATTATAAATCCTCAACATTTCTTCTTGCTCTGCATCTGGTTTTCCTTCAAATCTTCCACTGAAGGTTCCTGACATTCCTTCTAAGTTGCCGCCAATAAAATTATTATGCGGATAATCTTTTGGCAAAGGAGGAAATATAATGCAAGCGGACAAAAAAGAAGATAAAATGATCAAATGTGAAATATATACCGATCGTTTCATGTTAACTCTCCAAAAAATATCAATACAGTATTATCTATATTCTAAACCTAAAATTTTCAGAAATTTCAGATTAGATTTACCATCACCTAGCGCATCGCCTAAAGCAACAAATGAAATTCAGTCAATTGTTTCATTCAAAACTTTTTTAGTCAATATACATTTAAAAAATCATCAAAAAACAGAATTACTTATAAAAAATCAATTAGTCTTAAGAAATATATTAAGAATCATTAAAATGATTATCTTCAAATTTTCTATACTCTAATCTATCATTAAAAAATCCTATCACCTGCTCATCGCTTGTTTTTCTATCAACAGCCAAACCATGAAATTCGTGTTTAATATTTCCATATTGATCATGAACAACAATATACTCATGAGCAGTGAAATTAGGTATCCAAGTATTGCTCCAACTACCTGGAAATTCTTCTTTTGAACCCCAAGATCTTCTATTATTATCCCCAATAGGGAGTTGCACTTTACTAATAGTCCAATTGCCATCAGCAGAAGATACAGGATTAAACTGTATTGAATTACTCATATGAAACTCCATTTTTTTTATCCATCAACATAATGCTATAAGACTCTTCTCTACTCAGATTAATTCCATAATTTGTAGCATCAAAAACTATGGAACCAATTCCCTTATCAGGAAATACAGAAATTAGCAATAACGGGTTTACCCCCTCTCTAATATCTCCAATATGTTTTAGATAAATTTTATATCTACATTCAACCTCCTTACTATTATTAAAGTACATACAATACATACCGATATTTTCCAAATCTCTATAGATTTTTTTCTTATTTCTTGTAGATTGAGCAAGAATTTCTTCAATTTTATTATAAATCCTCAACATTTCTTCTTGCTCTGCATCTGGTTTTCCTTCAAATCTTCCACTGAAGGTTCCTGACATTCCTTCTAAGTTGCCGCCAATAAAATTATTATGCGGATAATCTTTTGGCAAAGGAGGAAATATAATGCAAGCGGACAAAAAAGAAGATAAAATGATCAAATGTGAAATATATACCGATCGTTTCATGTTAACTCTCCAAAAAATATCAATACAGTATTATCTATATTCTAAACCTAAAATTTTCAGAAATTTCAGATTAGATTTACCATCACCTAGCGCATCGCCTAAAGCAACAAATGAAATTCAGTCAATTGTTTCATTCAAAACTTTTTTAGTCAATATACATTTAAAAAATCATCAAAAAACAGAATTACTTATAAAAAAAATCAATTAGTCTTAAGAAATATATTCTGATTTACATAAGTATTTTTTAAATAACTTTTAGTATTAAATAATGTTGCAACACAGCAAATCAGCATAACAAAACATAAGAGTAAGCCTAGTGAACGCCGGTACAAGATTTATCCATACACGACAAAGCCCGCTATAATGCCCTTTTGTTTTTTTGATTTAAATTCTATGTCTCATGCTGCTTTAATTGCTGCTTTGCCGCCTTTGCACACGCCGCCTTGGTTGCGCGGCGGCAATGTGGAAACTTTATATGCCAAAGCCTTACAAGCTCCCGCCCCTGCTTATCGGCGTGAGCTTTTGCCCAATCACGAAAACAGCGGCATGCTGGCTTTTGATTTTTTAGACAGTCCCCATCCCGATGCACCTTTACTGCTGCATTTTCACGGACTGGAAGGCAGCAGCCGCAGTCATTATGCGGTGGCTTTGATGCTTGCCGCGCAAGCGCGGGGCTGGCATGCGGTGGTGGCGCATTTTTCCAGCTGCGGCGGCGTGGCGGCACAGAAGTATTATCACAGCGGCGACACGGCGGCGATTGCCCATGCCCTTAAGCTGATGCAGGCACGCTATCCGCGCATTTACGCGGTCGGGGTGTCTTTAGGCGGCAATGCTTTGGCGAAATATTTGGGAGAATGCGGTCGTGCAAATATTTCTTGCGGTTTGCAGGCGGCAGCGGCGGTTTCCGCACCGGTGGATTTGACTGCTTCCAGCCTAGCGATTAGCCAAGGTTTACCGCGTCTGCTTTATACGCCCTATTTTCTCAGCAGTTTGCGCAAAAAAGTGCCTGCCGATGCCAAAGCGGTCAAACTCCGCTCTTTAGCCGATTTCGACAATGCCTACACCGCGCCGCTCAACGGCTTTATTGATGCCGCCGATTATTACCGCCGCGCCGCCGCCAAACCCTATCTGCGCGATATTCGCCTGCCCACTCTGCTGATTAACGCGCATAACGACCCCTTTTTACCGCCTGAAGCGATGCCGCAAGAAGCGGAGGTTTCGCCGCAAGTCTATTTATTGCAACCGCGCAGCGGCGGACATGTCGGCTTTGTCTCAGGCACAGGACGCGGACATCTGCGCTGGATGCCCGAAACCGTATTCCGATTTTTTGACGAGATTAGCCATGCATGATGATCACTTTCAACTGGTCGCCGATTACGCCCCTGCCGGCGACCAACCCACTGCAATCACCGGCATTTTAGCCGGACTGGAAAACGGGCTTGCCAAGCAAACCCTGCTCGGCGTTACCGGCTCGGGCAAAACCTTTACCATGGCAAACGTCATCGCCAAAGCCAACCGCCCTGCCCTGATTCTTGCGCCCAACAAAACCCTTGCCGCCCAGCTTTACGGCGAAATGCGCGAATTTTTTCCGCATAATGCGGTGGAATACTTCGTTTCTTATTACGACTACTACCAACCTGAAGCCTATGTGCCAGCTTCAGACACCTTTATTGAAAAAGACGCCTCCATCAATGAACACATTGAGCAAATGCGCCTTTCCGCCACCAAAGCCATCTTAGAACGCCGCGACACCATCATCGTCGCCTCCGTTTCCTCCATTTACGGCTTGGGCGATCCGCGCCTCTACATGCAGATGGTGCTGCACTTAAACCGCGGCACCCGCATCGACAGCCGCGAAATGCTCTCGCGCCTCGCCGAACTGCAATACACCCGCAACGACACGCAACTGCTGCGCGGCACTTTCCGCGTCCGCGGCGACATCATCGACATCATGCCGGCGGAAAGCGATTGGTATGCGGTGCGCGTAGAACTCTTTGACGACGAAATCGACAGCATCCGCTACTTCGACCCGCTGACAGGCGAAATGCTCGACCAAATTCCGCGCATCACCATCTACCCCAAAACCCACTACGCCACCCCGCGCCACACCATCTTAGAAGCCATTGAAAGCATTAAAATCGAGCTGCGCGAACGCCTTGCCCAATTGCAGGCGCAAAACAAACTCGTGGAAATGCAACGTCTGGAACAACGCACCCGCTTCGACATTGAAATGATGCAGGAATTGGGCTACTGCTCGGGCGTGGAAAACTACTCGCGCTACCTCTCGGGACGCGCCGCCGGCGAACCGCCGCCGACCCTGCACGACTACCTGCCGCCCGATGCCCTGCTGATTATCGACGAAAGCCACGTGACCATTCCCCAGCTCAACGGCATGTACCGCGGCGACCGCTCACGCAAAGAAACCCTTGTCGAATACGGCTTCCGTCTGCCCTCCGCCCTAGACAACCGCCCGCTGCGCTTTGAAGAATTTGAAGCCATCGCCCCGCAAACCATCTACATCTCCGCCACCCCCGGCGCTTACGAACTGGCGGAAAGCGGCGACATCATCGAACAAGTCGTGCGTCCCACCGGTTTGCTCGACCCCGTCGTCGAAGTCCGCCCCGTATCCATACAAGTCGATGACGTACTAAGCGAAATCCGCAAACGCGCCGCCATTGACGAACGCGTACTCATCACCACCCTGACCAAAAAAATGAGCGAAGATTTAACCGACTTCCTCATGGAACACGGCGTGCGCGTGCGCTATATCCACAGCGACATCAACACCGTCGAGCGCATGGAAATCATCCGCGACCTGCGCTTAGGCGAATTTGACGTCCTAGTCGGCATCAACCTGCTGCGCGAAGGCTTGGACATGCCGGAAGTCTCCTTAGTCGCCATCTTCGATGCCGACAAAGAAGGCTTTTTACGCGGCGAACGCGCCCTGATTCAAACCATCGGACGCGCTGCGCGCAACGCCAACGGCATGGCGATTCTCTATGCCGACCGCATCACCCAATCCATGCAAAAAGCCATGGACGAAACCGCGCGCCGCCGCGAAAAACAAATCGCGCACAATAATGCCCACGGCATCACGCCGCAGACCATCCGTAAAAAAGTCGCGGATGTAATGGAAGGCGCGAATATCGCCATCAAAGCGAAAAAAGCCCACCAAGAGAAAAGCGGCAAAGCGCCTGAGCAAATGAGCGCGGCGGAAGCGGAAAAACTGATGAAAAAACTGGAAAAAGATATGCTGGCGCATGCTCGCGATTTGGAATTTGAAAAAGCCGCCGCCCTGCGCGACCAAATCAAAGCCTTGGAAAAAATGATTTATATCGACCAAGCTTAAATATACGACATCCGAGCTTTACAAAAAACAACTATAGTCAATTAAGGACAAAATGCCACATGATTTTGACGTATCAGAATAAACATATAGGGAATCTATAGTACATTAACTTCAAAATGAGACTTAGAGATACACATTTTGTCAGGAGAAGCGCTTAGAATAATCTCATTTTGAAGTTAAGAGACTATAACACTGATTGTATATAGTCAAAGAGTTCGAAAAGAGTTACAGATTAGACTCAGCTTGCTTTAATTTCTGCGATGCTTGCCACTTGCCACCTTGTGTCCTTTTTCAATTCTTCAACTATATATAGTCGGAGAAGTGAAAAAGTAGTACAAGGCGGCAAGGCGAGCCAACGCTGTAATACTTTTTCAATTCTTTGACTATAGTTTACTCATTGGAGTACTACGGAATTGATCGCTTTGTCATGCGCTCGTTATGTCTGCGGTTCACCACCTTGCATCGCTTTACACTGCTTCGACCATATCCATTACAATAAAATAATGTAACAATTATTATAAACCCCATCACATTCTATTTCTTAGTATTCAATTGTTTAAAATATATATTTTCATATCGTTATTAACAAATTCAAATAAGTATAAAAAATAGAATAAACAAACACTTATCATGCAATTTAAACAAAACAACATTAATTTGAACAACCTGATCCTACAGATTTTCTTTTAAACTTATTGTTTTTTCCTAATGATTGCGTAAAAATGAATACTTCTCAACTTTAATGCAACAATAAAAAAGGAAAAATGATGGCTAAAGACCTCAAAAAAATCACAAACATAGAAGATTTGCGCCGTATTGCTCGCCGCAAAGTGCCAAAAATGTTTTTCGACTACACGCGCTCAGGTTCATGGACGGAAAACACCCTGCGCCATAACAGCCGCGATTTCGACGAGATTAAATTCCGCCAGAAAATTTTGATCGATATGACCAACCGCAGCTTAGAAACGACTATGGTCGGCGAAACCGTCAAAATGCCTGTCGCCATTGCACCGACAGGCTTTACTGGCATGATGCATGCCGACGGCGAAATTCATGCCGCGCGCGCTGCGGAAAAATTCGGCGTTCCCTTCTGCCTGTCCACCATGTCTATCTGCTCGATTGAAGATGTGGCAGAAAATACGGAGAAACCGTTTTGGTTTCAGCTATATGTCATGAAAGACCGCGAATTCATGCAAAATCTCATCAGCCGCGCTAAAGCCGCGCATTGCTCGGCGCTCGTTCTGACCGTCGATCTACAAGTACTCGGACAACGCCATCGCGACATCAAAAACGGCTTATCCGCACCGCCGAAACCGACTTTGCTCAACATGCTAGATTTAGCTCTGCGGCCTGAATGGTGTTTGAAAATGCTTGGCACGCAACGCCGTACATTCCGTAATATTGTCGGTCATGCGAAAAACGTCAGCGATATGTCCTCGCTTTCTTCTTGGACGACAGAGCAATTCGACCCGAAACTCAGCTGGGACGATGTCGCAAGAATCAAAGATTTATGGGACGGAAAATTAATCATCAAAGGCGTGATGACGGCGGAAGATGCTGAAAAAGCGGCACAAAGCGGAGCAGATGCCTTAGTCGTTTCCAACCATGGCGGTCGGCAATTAGACGGCGCGCTCTCTTCCATCAAAGCCTTGCCGGAGATTGTTTCTGCCGTTGGCAATAACATAGAAGTCTGGCTTGACAGCGGTATTACCAGCGGACAAGACGTGCTGAAAACCATGGCTTTGGGCGCCAAAGGCACCATGATCGGCAAAGCCTTTTTATACGGCTTAGGTGCCTACGGCGAGGACGGCGTCAGACGCTGTTTGGAAATTATTTACAATGAGATGGATATCACGATGGCATTCTGCGGACATACGGATATTAAAAAAGTTGGAAAAGAAATTCTCGTCCCCGGCACTTTCTAAACAACAAAAAAGCATTTTATTCTCGATAATAAAATGCTTTTCCATTATTTCTACGTTTTAAAATAAAATTATACCAAATTATTTTACAAGATAAACATAATTTAATTTTAACCCCTAGAAACCCTATACACCAGCAAAGGATAATTATCATGGATCTCGTACTCAGTATTTTTCCCATCATACTATTAATCTTTCTGATGATTAAGAAAAATGCAATGCCTTCTTATCATGCATTGCCATTAATTGCCGCTTTAGTATTTTTAATTCAGCTCTTATATTTCCAATCCAATTTTATCGAATTAAGCGCCTATGTCGGCGCCGGCATCATTAATGCCGCCACACCGATTACGGTTATTTTCGGCGCGATTTTCTTTAACCGCATGATGGAGGAAACTGGTTGTACCAATAATATCCGTCATTGGTTAAGCAATATCAATCCCAATCCCGTTGCGCAATTAATGATTATCGGCTGGGCATTTGCCTTTATGATTGAAGGCGCTTCCGGATTCGGCACTCCTGCCGCCATCGCCGCGCCGATTTTAATGGGCTTAGGCTTTAGTCCTTTCAAAGTCGCCGTCTTCGCCCTCGTCATGAACTCCGTGCCGGTATCTTTCGGCGCCGTCGGCACGCCCACTTGGTTCGGCATGAAGCCCTTAATGACCGCGCCTTACAGCATCAACATGGAGCAAGTTATTGAAATCGGGCAAAAAACCGCATTAATCCATTTTGTTGCAGGCTTTATCATTCCTATCATTGCCTTGCGCTTTATTGTTTCGAACAAACAAATAAAAGAAAACATCGGCTTTATTTATATTTCCATTTTAAGCTGTACCATTCCTTATGTTATTTTGGCACAATTTAATGAAGAATTTCCTTCATTGGTTGCCGGCGCCATCGGCTTGGGTATTTCAGTTTTTGTTGCCAATAAAGGCTGGGGACTAAGCAAAGAAGGACAGGAAAATAAAACCTCGCCTTTGGCATTCAATATTGTCTTAAAAGCGCTGTTTCCTTTAATTATGTTGATGACAATCTTAATTCTTACCCGTATCAAGCAATTGCCGTTCAAAGATATGCTCAATGACAATACGCCGATTTGGGGATTTTCTATTAACGGTTTATTTGATTTCCAATTAAGTCAGGCGCTGATTTTCAATTTCAACAATCTGTTCGGCACGAATATCAGCGAAAGCTATAAATTCTTATACGTTCCCGCCTTTATTCCGTTTGTCGTTACCGTCTGGGCATCCTTGCTATTCTTCAGAACCAATATGAAAAGAAGTTTTCATGTCTATATCGGCACCTTGTTCCAAACATTCAAACCCTTGATTGCATTAATCGGCGCATTAGTCATGGTCAAGCTGATGATGGCGGGCGGGGATAAATCGATGGTCAAAGTTATCGGCAGAGAATTCGCCGAATTGACAAAAGATAATTGGATATATTTCGCCTCTTATCTGGGGGCTATCGGCTCATTTTTCTCCGGCTCGAATACGGTATCCAATTTAACCTTCGGCACGATTCAATATGAAATCGCCCAGCAGACAGGTCTGAATCCGACGACTGTTCTTGCGGCGCAATCCGTGGGTGGAGCGATGGGCAATATGGTCTGCATCAATAATATTGTCGCAGTTTGCTCGGTATTGAACGTGAAAAATCAAGAAGGGGCTATTATCAAAAAAACCATTATTCCAATGCTGCTTTACGGCATCATTACCGCTATTTTTGCTTATCTCTTTTTAACTTAATTTTAAATCCAATCGATTAAAAACCGGCTGCTTTCAACAGCCGGTTTTTAATGTCAATAATGACCTCATCTCAGGTATCATACATTAAAAATCATATCTCATTGTTGTAATTTTAAAAAAAAGTACAATATGTTTAAAAACCTTAAATACACACATAGCCTGCAAAATCGCTATAATGCAAGCTTTTCGCTTTAGGGGAATGAAATGAAAAAGATCGCTTTATTGACTGCGCTAAGCGCAGCGTTTTTGCAAGGCTGCGCGCCTTTGCTCGTGGGCGGCGCTGCAACCGGCGTGATGATTGCCGACGACCGCCGCACTACCGGCACCGTCATTGATGATAAAACCTTACAACTCTATATCAGCAATCGCATTGCCAGCATTCCGCGTTTGGCAGAAAACAGCCATGTCAACGTCAATACCTTCAACGGCTTAGTCTTGCTCACCGGCGAGGCGGCAAATGAAACCATTCGCCAAGATATTGAAACGGTAGCGCGGGCAATGGAAGGCACTGTGAATGTGAATAACCATATGATTATCGGACCAATGAGCAGTTTGATTAACCGCAGCTACGATGCCGCGCAAACAGCCAAAGTCAAAACCGTGATGTTGGATGTCAAAGTCGAGGGCTTTAATCCCAATCGCGTCAAAGTGGTTACCGAACACGGCATCACTTATCTGATGGGTATTGTGACTCAGCAAGAAGCCAATGCCATTGCCAATGTGGCGAGCCGCGTTTCAGGTGTAGCGCAAGTGGTGACGATGTTTGAAATCAATAATCAAATCAATCATCTCAATCAGCCTTTTGTCAATGAGCAAATCCCTAATGTGCGTCGCTACGACAGCCAAAATCTTCAAAATCAACCATAAATCATAAAGAAGGATACATCATGAGTCGCAAAATTCCTCTGCGTTCGCATACTTCTACCGCCGGACGCAATATGGCGGGTGCGCGCGCGCTATGGCGCGCCACCGGCATGACGGATGCGGATTTTAAAAAGCCGATTATTGCCGTGGTCAATAGCTTTACCCAATTCGTCCCCGGTCATGTGCATTTGAAAGACATGGGACAACTGGTTGCCAAAGAAATTGAGGCGGCGGGCGCGGTAGCAAAAGAATTCAATACCATCGCCGTGGATGACGGCATCGCCATGGGGCATGACGGCATGCTGTATTCCCTACCCAGCCGCGACATTATCGCCGACAGCGTGGAATATATGGTCAATGCGCATTGCGCCGACGCCATGGTCTGCATTTCCAACTGCGACAAAATCACCCCCGGCATGCTGATGGCGGCGATGCGCTTAAATATTCCCACCATTTTCGTCTCCGGCGGTCCGATGGAAGCCGGCAAAACCAAATTATCCGAACATAAACTCGATCTGGTCGATGCCATGGTTTATGCCGCCGATCCCAATGCCGATGATGCGGTCGTGGACGAATTCGAGAAAAACGCCTGCCCGACCTGCGGCTCCTGCTCGGGCATGTTTACCGCCAATTCCATGAACTGCCTCACCGAAGCCATGGGCTTATCCCTGCCCGGAAACGGTACGGTACTCGCCACCCACGCCGATCGCAAGCAATTGTTCTTACAAGCGGCACGCCAAATCGTCGCCCTCTGCAAACGCTATTATGATGAAGGCGACGAGAGCATCCTGCCGCGCAGCATCGCCACATACGAAGCCTTCCAAAACGCGATGACTCTCGACATCGCCATGGGCGGCTCCACCAATACCATTTTGCATTTACTCGCCGCCGCGCAAGAAGCGCAAGTACCTTATACCATGCAAGATATTGACGCCCTGTCGCGCAAAATTCCGCAACTGTGCAAAGTCGCACCCAATGTGCCGGACTACCATATCGAAGACGTACATCGCGCCGGCGGCATCATGAACATTCTTGCCGAACTTAACCGCGCCGGTCTGATTCATGCCGATTTGCCGACCGTACACAGCCGCAGCCTAGGCGAAGCTATTGCGCATTATGATTTGAAAAACCAACCTGATGCGGAAGTAGTCGAATTTTATAAAGCAGGACCGGCGGGGCTGCGCTCACAAACCGCCTTCTCGCAGGACTGCCGCTACGACAGCGTCGATGACGACCGCGCGCAAGGCTGCATCCGCAGCATCGAACACGCCTATTCCCAAGAAGGCGGACTGGCAGTGCTCTACGGCAATATCGCCGAAAACGGTTGCGTGGTCAAAACTGCCGGCGTGGACGAAAGCATCCACCGCTTTAGCGGCAAAGCCATTGTTTTTGAAAGCCAAGACGATGCCGTGCAAGGCATCTTAAAACGCAAAGTCAAAGCCGGCGATGTCGTCATTATCCGCTACGAAGGACCGCGCGGCGGGCCGGGCATGCAGGAAATGCTCTACCCGACCAGCTATCTAAAATCCATGGGCCTAGGCAAAGACTGCGCCCTGCTGACCGACGGACGTTTCTCAGGCGGCACCAGCGGACTTTCCATCGGACATGCCTCACCCGAAGCCGCAGCAGGCGGCGCCATCGGCTTGGTACGCGACGGCGACACCATTCACATCAACATTCCCGAGCGCAGCATCCGTTTGGACATCAGCGAAGAAGAAATGGCGGCGCGCCGTAGCGCACAAGACGCCAAAGGCTGGCAACCCGCCGCGCCGCGGCCGCGCAAAGTATCCACCGCATTGAAAATCTACGGACACTTCGCCACCAGTGCCGACAAAGGCGCAGTACGCGATTTAAGCCGGCTTAAATAAACGCCGAGCAGCTGCGCCTCATCGGGCAGCTGCCTCACATTTCTAACCCTAAACAAGAGAGTAAACTATGACTAAACACATTGCGGTTCTGATTGGCTCAGCCAGTAAGACTTCTTTTAACCATCTGGCAGTCCAGCATCTGCAAAAAATCGCACCGGAAAATCTGCAGCTTAATATCGTGGAAATCGGTGATTTACCGCTTTATGACCGCGATTCGGACGAGCAGGAAGTGCCGGCCTATACGCGCGTACGCGAAGCGATCAAAGCCGCCGATGCCGTGATTTGGGTCAGCCCCGAGCATAATGGCAGCTATTCTGCGATGATCAAAAACGCCATCGATGTGGTTTCCCGTCCTGCCGGACAAAGCCTGTGGATCGGCAAACCTTTAGGACTGATGAGCGTCAATGCCAGCGGCAGCAACCGCGCCGTCGACGCCCTGCGTACCATTGCTGCCAGCACCTATGTCAACATGCCGGTTGCGCCCTTTGCAGCTACAATCGGCGGCATCTTCGCCGGCGCATTCGATGAAAAGGGCGAATTGGTCAGCGAAGCGGCAAAAGCCACTTTGCAGGGCTTTATCAAAGCCTATGCGGAATTCATCGCAAAATTCTAATTTTTAGTCTTTTCCAGCCTTTCATTGCAAATTTGTTTTGCAATGAAAGGCTGTCGCTATTTCGCCCCTACCAAACTCGAACCGTCACGCGGATGCAAAGCGCGAAAGACCCAACTGGAGAGAAAGGTTACGCCGCCTAAAATCATAAAGGTGTAACGAAAAGCCTGCGGCAAATCATCCTGAAAAGCCAGATTGGCGCTTAACTGATTTAATAACATCGCGCCGAAGGCAATACCGAAAGCAATCGATAATTGCTGATTAACCGCCAAAAGGCTGTTGCCGCTGCCAGTCTGCCAAGCACGCAAATTGGATAAGGCAATGGTATTCATGGAAGTAAATTGAATGGAGTTAGAAGCGCCCATGATAAAAAGCAATATGATTGCCGGCACGATCGGCGTATCCGCATCCAAAAATGCCAATAAGGCAATCAATATGCCCAATAAGCGCGTATTCATGACCAAGACGCGGCGATAACCGAAGCGCCGCATTAAAGATTTGATGAACGGTTTTGCCAACATAGTGGCTATGGCAATCGGCGCCAACATCCAAGCGGAAGCGGAGGCGCTGTAAGCAAAAGCGACCTGAAACAAGAGCGGCAATAAAAAAGGTACCGCACTCATGCCCAAACGGCTGAGCATATTGCCCAATAAACCGAGGCGATAGGTGCGTACCTGCAATAAATTCGGCTGATAGAGCGGCTCGGGGTCGTGGTGCGCATGGCGCCAATAGACATATAAACTGGCAATACCGAGTAAGAATAGCATCAAGGCATACATTCTGAGTCTCGGATATATGAAGATTTCCGCGGCAAAAGTCAGTCCAGCGGCGGCAAAAGCAAAGAGCAGGAAGCCGCTGATATCTAAGGGATGAATCTGCCCGACGGCATAGAAATCCGGCATGATTTTAAAGGTCAGGAACAATCCGAGCAGCCCTATCGGCACATTAATCAGAAAAATCCAATGCCAGCTGGCGTAATCGACCAAATAGCCGCCGACCAAAGGCCCAAGAATAGGCCCGACCAAAGCCGGCATAAGCATAATATTGAGAATATTCAGCAATCTGTCCTTACTATAGGCGCGCATCATAATCATGCGCGGCACGGGCAGCAGCATCGCACCGCCAATGCCTTGTACGATACGCGCAGCGACTAACGTAGTTAAATTCTGCGCCGCCGCACAAAGCAAGGAACCTAAAATAAAGACGAATATCGCGCCGCCGAAAATGCGCTTTGTGCCGAAGCGATCGCATAAATAACCCGAAAGCGGCATGATAAGTGCCAAGGTCAGGGCATAGGAAATCACGGCGGATTGCATGCGCAGGGGCGATTCCTGCAAATCCGCGGCAATACTGGGCAAGGCGGTATTGAGAATGGTGGCATCCAACATCTGCATAAATGCCGACACCGCTAAGAGATATGGCAGAAAGTGGTGCGGTGCCGAAGGATTTGATGCAGAGGCTTCGGAGGGCATTTAGGCGGGCAATCCTTGGCTGAGCGCGGCTTGAATGTCTTCGACATGCTCTAAGCCGATCGATAAGCGGATAATGCCGCCGGTGATGCCGACACGGTCTTTTTCTTCTTGGGCAACGCGAAAATGCGTGGTGGTGTCAGGGTGGGTAATCGTGGTGCGGGTATCGCCCAAATTGCCCGTAATCGACAACCATTGACTATTGTCAATCAGATGCCAAGCGGCTTCTTTGCCCCCTTGCAGCTCAAAGCTGACCATGCCGCCAAAACCGCGCGGCATTTGTGCTTTGGCCAATTCATGCTGCGGATGACCGGGTAAACCCGGATAGAAGACGCGCTTCACCGCCGCTTGCTCTTCCAGCCATTGGGCAATCTGCAAAGCATTGTGGCTGTGTTTGTCCATACGCAGCGCCAAGGTTTCCAAACTTTTGACGAACAGCCATGCCTCAAATGCGCCCATCGTGGTGCCGCAGCTGCGCATGAGTTGATACATCTTTTCGCCGTCTTCTTCGGTTTTGCTGATAATGCAGCCGCCTAAGGCACGTCCCTGCCCGTCAATGTATTTGGTGGCGGAATGCACGGAATAATCCGCCCCTAATGCCAAGGGCTGCTGTAAATAAGGCGTTGCCAAGCAATTATCCACCACCACTTTAATCCCATGCTGATGCGCCAATGCGCTTAATGCGGCAATATCGCCGATATCCAACAAGGGATTGGCAGGGGTTTCCAGAAAAAACAGTTTGGTATTGGGGCGAATCGCCGCCTGCCATTGCTCAAGACTCTGCAAGTCCACCAAGGTGCTGTCCACGCCGAATTTGGCAAAAGTCTTGCCAATCATGTTTAAGGTCGAGCCAAAGCAATTGCGCGAACAGACCACATGATCGCCGGCGGATAATTCCGCCATCAGCAAGGTTAAAATCGCGCCCATGCCGGTTGACGTAGCGGTTGCTCTTGCACCGCCTTCCAACAAAGCCATTTTTTCTTCAAACATGCTGACGGTCGGATTGGCAAAACGGCTGTAGCTAAAGGTGCGGATGCGTTCTGCAAAAATATCGGCGGCATTTTCCGCATCGCTGAACACATAAGACGAAGTCAGATGCAGGGCGGGCGAATGCTCGTTAAATGCGCCGCGCTGCTCGGCTTCGCGGATGGCACGAGTTTCAAATCGGGCTTTGTTTAGTTTGCTCATAAGATTCCTAAGGTTGCAGCGATTCTAATTGCAGCGGCGCAATACCGCTTTCGGTCTCTTCCGGCACGGCCTCGATCTCGCCTTCATAATTCTGATCTTGCAAAGATTCCAAACGCAGACCTGCGTTTTCCGCTTCGGGGCTGGCAATATTGGACAAAGCATTACTTTGCGCACTTTGCTGACGGGCTTGCTCGGCACTCAATTGAGGACGCGCCGCCTGAGAATTTTCAACGGCATTAAGCGAAGAGAGTTCGATCGTCGCAGGATCATTTTGTCTCTCTGTGTTCGGCGTTTGCGCAGGTAAAATCACTACTTCATTCGGATTCATCCACGAGTCGGCATAGGCGCGCACATGTTCGGGAATGCGCTTAATCCCCCAATTGGCAAGATTGGAAAAACCCGGCACCAATTGCGATTGCTGCCAAGAAGGCAATTTTTCAATCCCGGGATATAAACGCGCGAAAAAGATTAGCACTGCGCCGATAATCGCCCCGCGCGCCAGACCGAAGAGCATCCCCAATAAACGGTCAAAACCGCCCAATCCTGTGGCTTTGAATAAAGAAGTAATTAATAAATTCAATAGCCCGATTAAAAATAAAGCCAGTAAAAATACGCTGCCGAAAGAAGCGATATAGGCAATATGCTTATCGCTGATAACTTGCTGCACAAATTGTTGGGAAACCATTTCCGCAAAGGTAAATGCCGCCCATAAAGCCGCTACCCATGCCACAAGTGACAACATCTCGCGCAGCAAACCGCGTGCGATGCCGATAATGGCGGAAATCAGGACAATACCGCCCAATCCCAAATCAAAAATATTTAAACCCTGTAAATCCATAATGTCCTCAACGATTAATCTGCCGCGCTTTCACACCCATTGCCGACAAACTGTCTAAAGTGTCTGTTAGACGGTTGCTCGCAATCGGACCGACATAGACGCGATGATAGGTTCGACCATTTACGGTCGCAGGCTCCACGATTGCAGGCAAGCGTTTGCTGCGAATATTTTCTGCTAAACGGTCGGCATTGGCTTTTTCGCCGAAAGAGCCGGCTTGAATCCATGTCGAGCCCTGTGCTTGCGCAGACGGAGCGGCAGTTGGCTTGGCGGGAGCCGTTGCAGGCGGTGTTGCCGCCCTATTATTGCTTTGGGCATTCGCCAAGCTTTCTAATTGAATATTGTTATTTTGCGCTGTCGCTGCGCTTTGATTGCTCTGGGCTGCCGGCGGCGCATGAGTTTCGGGCATATTCGAGCTGCTATCCGTGCTTTGATTCGGACTTGCCAAGACCGGCGGCGCACCTCTATCGCTTTCCATACCCTGCAAAGAAGTCAGGGAAATCTCGGGCTGCGGCGGCTGAGCGGTTTCGGAAGGACCTTGTTCCGCTAGGGTTTTGCGTCCCTCAGGCGTCAAGGCGATTACCTCTTCGTTTTTTTTACCCTCCAATATTGCAGGCGGCACTTTGGGATTAAACCAACCGTCATAAAAAAACACAGCAACCACCGCGAGAATAATCACGCCTAAAGCGCGTGCCAACCATTTATTCATTACTATTCCATTGAGTTAAGACTTCAGTTACCGTCACAAAAGACCCCATTATTACAATCGCATCATTCTCTGCCGCCTGCCGCACTGCCGCCGCCAATGCGCCTTGCACATCCTCATATGCCGCGACGGTTTTGCCGATTAAGAGCGGCGCGACTTGCGCGGCAATTTCCGCCGCATCGCTGCCGCGCGCGCCTTGCAAAGAGGCAAAATACCAAGCATCGCCGACTTCTGCAAGATGCGCCACAATCGCGGCATGATTCTTATCTGCCAACATACCGCAGACGATATGAAAACGCTCCTGCGGGCGGCGGATACGACGCAAAAAAGCCGCCAATACTTCGGCACTGTCCTGATTATGCGCCACATCAATCACATAGCGCGGACGCCCATCTTTAAGCATCAGACGCGCGGGATTATACGCCTGTCTTAATGCCTGACTCAGCACCGCCCGATTCAGCGGCAGACAGTCTGCCAAAGCCGCGGCAACGGCGGCAAAATGCCCGTATTGATGCGCACCTTGCAATAAAGCCGGCAAGGGCAAATCTACAAATACCGCCTGCGGCAAATGCAAAGATAGACTATCTGGCGCCGCTTGCACGCTGAAATCGCGTCCGTATTGCATGACCGGCGTATGCAAGGATTGCGCGGCATCAAACAAAGCGGCAGGCGCATTGTGATCGGCAAAGAAGATTTTTTGCCCCTGCCGCATAATCCCGGCTTTTTCGGCGGCAATTTCCGCTACCGTTTCGCCCAGCCATTGCTGATGATCCAAACCGATTCTTGTCAATACAACGGCATCCGCATCAATCAAATTGACCGCGTCCAAACGCCCGCCTAAGCCGACTTCCAAAATCGCGACTTGCGGTCGCTTTTGCGCCATCAAATAAAAGGCCGCCAAAGCGGACCATTCGAAATAGCTTAAAGAAATCTCGCCGCGTGCGATATCGACCGCGTCAAAGGCGGCACAAAGTTGCGCCGCATCGACCATTTGTCCGTCAAAACGAATCCGCTCGCGGTAATCGAGCAAATGCGGCGAGGTAAAACTCGCCGTAGAAACGCCTGCTGCTTGGCAGAGCGCCTCCGCCCACGCCACGCAGGAACCTTTGCCGTTCGTGCCGGCAATGCTGAGAATGTAATCGGCTAGACGCGGTGCGCCCAAAGCCTGCCAGACCGCCGAAATTCTCGTTAATCCCAAATCCCAACTTTTCGGATGCGCCTGTTCCTGCCAAGCCAACCAAGCCGCCAAATCATTTTGCCCGCGCGGTGCGGCTACCATACTCATGATTTCTCTTCTGCACTCTTCTCATTCTCAGATACGACCGCTTCTTGGCTGTGCTGCGCAGCGGCTTCTGCCGCCTCTTCGCGCACAGGGTGGGCAATGCCGCCGCTGTCCGCCGCCGTTTCCTGCAAATCATCTTGCGCAGATTCTTCGGCAATATCGCTAGGCGCCGCCTCGGCCACTTCCGTTTTTGCGCTGACAAGCACCGGCTCGCAGTCATATTCCGGCGCCGCCTCGTTCAGCAACATGGCACAGATGCCTGCCAATTCTTCGCGCATACGGCGGCGATCGACAATCATATCAATCGCACCTTTTTCAAGTAAAAATTCGCTACGCTGGAAGCCTTCGGGCAAGGTTTCGCGCACCGTTTGCTCAATCACGCGCGGGCCGGCAAAGCCGATTAAAGCGCCCGGCTCGGCGATAATCAAATCGCCCAACATGGCAAAAGAAGCGGACACCCCGCCCATCGTGGGATCGGTTAAGACCGAGATAAAGGGCAATCCCGCCTTATGCAGCTGCGTTAGTGCGGCGGAGGTTTTCGCCATTTGCATCAAAGAGGTCAAGCCCTCCTGCATTCGTGCGCCGCCGCTGGCGGCAAAGCAGACAAAGGGCGTTTTATGTGCAATGGCATGTTCCACCGCGCGCACAAAGCGTTCGCCCACTACAGAGCCCATCGAACCGCCCATATAGGAAAATTCGAAAGCCGCCGCCGTGAAATCGCGCCCTAAAATTTTGCCTGCCATGGCAATCAGCGCATCGCTTTCGCCGCTGGCCTTATTGGCTTGGCTAATCCGATCTTTGTAGCGTTTGCTGTCTTTGAATTTCAAAAAATCAATCGGCTGCAATTCTTTGGCAATTTCTTGAATTTCCGTATCCTCATCAAAAAGATTCTGCAAACGCTCACGTGCGCTGATGCGCATATGATGCTCGCATTCGGGACAGACATATTGCGCGTTTTTCACATCTTGCCGATACAAGGTACGACTGCAACTGCTGCACTTCAGCCATAAACCGTCCGGAATTTGCTGATTTTTATTTTTGGTTTTGATGCGCGAGGGCATCAAATTATCAAACCAACCCATGTTTTTCCTCTCAATTATCCAGAGCTTGTCGGATAGTTTCTACAAATGTTCTTGCCGCCTGCGGCACATCCTGCCCCTCTTGCGCGGCCTGCCATAATTTGGCGACCAAAGCCGAACCGATAATCACACCGTCAGCAAATGCCGCCATTGCCTTGGCGGTAGCACCGTCGCGAATGCCGAAGCCAATGCAGACAGGCGTTTTTGTTTGAGTTTTGATGTCTTCTACCGCATGGCGAATCGCTTGCGCCTGCGCTTCCTGTTTGCCCGTGACGCCGCGCAAAGATACATAGTAAATAAAGCCTTCTGCAGCGGCGATAATTTTATGTTGCCGCTCGGCGCCGGTGGTAGGCGCCAATAATTGAATCGCGGTCATATTATTCGCGCTCAAGTCCGCCGCATAATCCGGCAAAGCCTCAATCGGGCAATCGACCAAAATGACTGCATCCACGCCGCTTTGCGCCGCCGCCTGCATGCTCTGGGCAAAGCCGCGCCGCTCAAAACTGTTCAAATAACCCATTAAAACAATCGGCGTTGCGCTGTCTTGCTGGCGAAATTCCGCCGCTATCGCCAAAACATCCGGCAGACTCACGCCGCGCGCCAAAGCACGCTCATTAGCTAACTGAATCGTTTCGCCGTCTGCGGCAGGGTCGGAGAAAGGAATGCCCAATTCCAGAATATTCGCTCCGCCCGCCACCAAGGCATGCATCACGTTCACGCATTGTTCCGGCAGCGGATCACCGGCAGAAATATAGGGAATCAATGCTTTGCGGCCGTTTTCTGCCAAAGCGGCGAAAACCGCCTCCATTCTCTTACTCATGCTTACCTCACAAAGTGATGCCGTCTAAGGCGGCAATCGTATTAATGTCTTTGTCGCCGCGCCCTGAGAGATTGACCACAATGCGCTTGCCCTTGCCCAATTCTTTTGCCAATTTCATCGCATGCGCCAAGGCGTGCGAGGATTCTAAAGCAGGAATAATCCCTTCCAAATGACATAAATCATGGAAGGCCGCCAAGGCTTCCTCATCTGTCGCCGCCACATATTCGGCGCGGCCGCTGGCTTGCAAAAAGGCATGCTCGGGTCCGACGCCGGGATAGTCCAAACCGGCGGAAATCGAATGCGTTGCGGCGATTTGTCCGTCTTCATTGCTCATAATCCGCGTGCGGTTACCGTGCAGTACGCCGATGGGCGCACCGACACTTAAAGGCGCGGCATGTTCGTCCGTATGCAAACCGCGCCCCCCTGCTTCCACACCGATAATGCGCACGCCGGCATCGTCATAGAAAGGATAGAACAGCCCGATCGCATTCGAGCCGCCGCCGACGCAAGCCACCACCGCATCTGGCAAAGCGCCGAATTGCTCTTGACATTGCGCTTTGGCTTCCTCGCCGATAACTTTTTGAAAATCACGCACCAACATCGGATAAGGATGCGGGCCTGCCACCGTGCCGATGATGTAAAACGTGTCGTCGATATGGGCGACCCAATCGCGCATCGCCTCGTTCATCGCATCTTTAAGCGTCCGCGAGCCGGATTTCACCGCCACCACTTCCGCGCCGAGCAATTTCATGCGATAGACATTCGGCGCTTGACGCTGCACGTCATCAGCGCCCATATAGACCACGCATTCCAAGCCCAAACGTGCGGCGACCGTCGCCGTTGCCACGCCATGCTGTCCCGCGCCGGTTTCGGCAATCACGCGTCGTTTTGCCAAACGCTCCGCCAACAAGGCTTGCCCAATCGTATTATTGACCTTATGCGCGCCCGTATGATTCAAATCCTCACGTTTCAGCCAAATTTCCGCGCCGCCTACGCGTTCGCTCAAACGTTTGGCGAAATACAAAGGCGAGGGACGTCCGACATAATGGCGCAATTCCTCACGATAACGCTGCCAAAAAGCAGGCTCATTGCGCGCGCTTTCATAAGCGTCCTGCAATTCCAAGACGGCCTGCATTAAGGTTTCGGCAACAAATTGTCCGCCGAATTGGGCGAAATAACCGCGTGCATCAGGATATTGATAATAATCTGTCATAAAGCTGCTGCTCTTGCTTGAGAAATAAAAGCCTGCATTTTAGCAAATGATTTCCGTGCCGGCGCACTTTCCACACCCGAAGACACATCGACCGCCCAAGGACGCACCGCTTTTACCGCCGCCGCCACATTCTCGACATTCAAGCCACCCGCCAGAATCAGCGCTTTAGACACCGCGGGAATCTTTTTCCAATCAAATACTTTCCCACTTCCACCACTGGATTGCGCCCCGAAAGCATCTAATAAAAAACCGTCCGCCTGCGCATAAGCGCTGCAATACTGCGCAACCGCGGCGCTGTCGGGCAAATCCTGCATCGGCACCGCCTTAATCCAACGCCGCCCGAAACCGGCGCAAAATGCCGCTTCTTCCTGACCGTGAAATTGCAAGACCTCCAGCGGCACTTTCTCTAATACCGCCCGCACAAATGCCGCTTCAGGATTCACAAACAGCCCTACGCTTTGCACAAAAGGCGGTACCGCCGATAACAATGCCGCCGCCTCTTCAATCGAAACCGCGCGTTTTGAAGGCGGATAAAAGACAAAACCCAAAGCATCCGCCCCCGCCGCCGCCGCCGCCTGCACATCTTCCGCGCAGCTTAAACCGCAAATTTTTATCCGCATAAAGTCTCCTGAAAATAAGGCATCATAGCATAGGCATCGCATCCCGCTCGGCTGCGCCAAGCATTGCGAAATGAAAATCTGCTTGCCTAAGACGATATAATTGATACACTGATACAAATTTTCATTTATATGGAGAGGAACCATGAAATTTAAACAACTCTTGATTGCCGCCGTTTTAGGCACCGGTCTTGCCGCTCAAGCCGCCGTTACTAACGGACAAAAATATGGCGACTGGCAAGGCGTTTGCCAAGAAGGCATGTGCGGCATCATGCAAGAAGCGAAAAACCAAGCCGGTACCGTTGTCGGCTTATTAGCGATTAGAAAAGTGCCTGAAGCCAATAATCAGGCGGTTTTATTCATTACTGTACCTTTAGGCGTAGTCCTACATGCCGGCATCGGCATTGCCGTTGATACGAAAGAAGTGAAAAGTGTTCCCTTGGATTACTGCTCGCCGGGCGGCTGCCATGTTGCCATTCCTTTAGAAAGCGATATATTAAATAAAATCAAAGCAGGTAATAAATTGCAAATCGCCACCTTCGCCGGCGGTCAGCAGCAAACCGTAGAATTTTCCTTAAAAGGCGTTACTTCAGGCATTAACGCACTCTAATGCCATCATAAAAAAGCCGGATAAAACCGGCTTTTTTATTGTCCGCTTTTCTCACACAGGATTGACCATGCCTCTTTTTCCCCTGCCACAAGCCCTTATTTTTGATTGCGATTCCACCCTAAGCACGATTGAAGGCATTGACGAACTGGCGGCGGCAAAAAATTGTCGTGTCGAAATCGCCGCCCTTACCGACCGCGCCATGAACGGCGAAGTGCCGCTAGAAGCCGTTTACGCCAAAAGGCTAGAGATTATCCGCCCGAGCCGCAGCGACGTGCGGGCAATTGCGGATTTATATGCCGCCAATCCCTGTCTGCATGCGCAAGAAATTGTGCGCCATTTGCAGGACAAAGGAGTACGGGTCGGCATTGTTAGCGGCGGTTTACTGGACGCGGTGCTGCCCTTCGGACAATCGCTGGGCATTGCCGAGGAAGATATTTTCGCCGTTGCCTTGGATTATGATGTGCAGGGCAATTATCGTGGCGTGCCGCCCAGTCCCTTAACGACCGCCGCCGGCAAATTCGAGATCGTGGCGCAATGGAAAGCCCGTCATCAATTCAAAAGCCTGCATTTAGTCGGCGACGGTATGAGCGATGTTGCCGCACTCGGAAAAGCGGCGGCAGATGTGGTTATCGGCTACGGCGGCGTCATTGCCCGCCCCGTCGTACGCGAACAAGCCAGCATTTTTATCGAGCAGGCGGATTTGCTCGCATTGCTCGCCTTATGGGAGGACGCATGAATCAAATTCCTGAAAACATCGGACAATTTTATTTGGGCAATGAAATTCAGCCGGAGCAACGCCCCCTGCTCTATGATGCCGCGGATTTATGCACTCATGCCGTGATTATCGGCATGACCGGTTCAGGCAAAACCGGATTGGGCATCAGCCTCTTGGAAGAAGCGGCATTAGACAATATCCCCGTCATCGCCATTGACCCCAAAGGCGATTTAGGCAATCTCTTGCTCAATTTTCCCCGTTTGCAGGCAGAAGATTTTCTGCCTTATGCCGATGCCAACGTCTTAGCCCAGCAAGGCATCGATGCGCCGACATGGGCGGAAAACACCGCCGAGCAATGGCGGCAAGGCATTGAACAATCAGGACAAAGCAGCGAACGCATGCAAATGCTCAAAGCCGGCAATCCCGTACATCTCTACACGCCGGGCAGCAGCCTTGGTCTGCCGCTGGCACTAATCGGCGATTTCCCGCCGCCGCCCGCCGAAATTCAAACCAATCGCGAAGCCTATGCCGACTATCTTGACAGCAGCGCGGCAAGTCTGCTTGCCTTGCTTAAGCAAGACAATGACAGCCTGTCGCCGGCGCATGTCTTCCTCACGCACATATTCAATCATTTCTGGACGCAGCAGCAAAGCATAGACTTAGGCGGCTTAATTGCCGCCATCAGCCGACCGCCTTTTGAAAAAATCGGCATCTTGCCGCTTTCGCAAGTCTTTCCGGAAAAATCACGCCAATCCCTTGCCTTAGGACTGAACAACCTTCTTGCCGCACCGGGCTTCGCCCAATGGCGCAGCGGCAAAGCGCTGGATTGCGAAAGCCTGTTTTACAGTCCTGAAAAACGCGCCCAAACCAGCATTTTGAACATCGCGCATTTAAGCGACAGCGAAAGAATGTATTTTGTCAGCCTGCTGCTGGCGAAACTGATTGCCTGGATGCGCCGCCAACAAGGCACTTCCACCCTGCGCGCCATTCTCTATATGGACGAAATCGCCGGCTATCTGCCGCCTAACAGCAATCCCGCCAGCAAAGCCGCTTTCCTGACCTTGCTCAAACAGGCGCGCGCCTTTGGTCTCGGACTCGTTCTGTCCACGCAAAATCCGATTGATTTGGACTACAAAGCCCTTTCCAATGCCGGCACATGGTTTATCGGACGCCTGCAAACCGCGCAAGATCGCAAGCGTCTGCGCGAAGGTCTGCTCAGCGCAGGCGAAGCCGGTTTAAACGCCGCCGAACTCGATCAATGGTTCGACCAACTGGGCAAACGTCAATTCCTGATGAAAAACATTCATGAAAATGCGCCCTGCATCCTGCAAACCCGCTGGGCAATGAGCTATCTGGCAGGACCGCTCGGCGCCGAACATATCCGCCGACTCAGCCAAAGCACCGACGGCGCCGACAAGACTTCAGAAGACAAACATCCTCATTCGGCGCATGAGCACCCCGCCCTGCTGCCTAATGGCATTGCCACCTATTATGCGCCCGGCGGCAAAAACGGCGCGCCGGCACATTACTTTCCGACCCTGCTTGCTGCCGCTACCTTGTTCTATCAAGACGCCAAAGCCGATATCCGCACTGAAAATAAAATCTTACTCAATGTCGCCCTAGAGGAAAATGGCGATATCGATTGGACGCAAGCCGCTCCTCTGGCGCTTAATCTCGAGCAATTGCAAAGCAGCCCGACACAGCCGGCGCATTTCCACCCTGCACCGCCGAGCCTAGGCGACAGCAAATGCTGGACGGCATGGGAGCGCAGCCTCAAAACCGCTTTGCGCCAATTCAAGAGCCTAGAGATTTTCTATGCGCCGGACTTTAAAATTTACAGCGAAGCAGGCGAAAGCGAACAGACCTTCCGCAACCGTCTCAGCACCGCCGCGCACGAACAACGCGACCAAGCCGTGCAGAAACTGCGCCAAAGCTATAACAGCAAGCAAATGCGATTAGCGCGCCGGCAAATTAGCGCCGAACAAGCCCTTGAAAGAGAAAATGTGCAAGCCTCAAATAGCCTGCTCAGCACAGGCATTGCCATCGGCGGCGCCTTGCTGGGCGCATTCACAGGGCGCAAGGTGCTGTCGCAAAGCAATATTAACCGCGCCGCCGGCGCCATACGCAAAGCTGGCAATATCGGCAAAGAGCGCCAAGACCTTGCCGCGGCAAAAGAAAAAGCTGCTTTGATTGAGCAGGAAATTGCCGCCGTAGAGCAGGAATTGGCGCAAGCCCTTGCCGATATCGAATACCACTATCGCGTGGAAAATCTCAATATTGAACGCAAAAACATTCATGCCAAAGCCGCCGATATTCGGATTGATTTCTTAGCGCTCTTATATCAGCCTTTGGCTTAAACATAGTCAATTCATGACAAAGATGTAAACAGCCAATATTCTGATTTATAGAGACAAGCAGATCGGATTCTTGAATCCGACAAATTGATATTTCAAGCAATGTCGGATACAAGTAGCCGATCTAAGCATCAAAAAGTGATTGATTTTGCTATGAATTTACTATAATTTGTCATGCTTGTATGAGTTCAAATACGCTTAGGCACCCGACAAACGCTGCCTTCTCGCTTCAAACAGCATCACGCCGCAGGCAACCGATACATTCAGACTTTCCATGCCCTCCGCCATCGGAATGGCGGCGAGATAATCGCAGCACTCCCGCAATCCGAAGCGGATGCCCTCACCTTCATTGCCGACAATCATCACCAGTCCGCCGCGCAAATCAAGACTGTAGAGGGAAACGCTTTCTTCGCCGGCGCCGCCGACAACCCACAGCCCTTTTTCCTTCATCGCCTCGACTTCGCGCTTGAGATTGGCAACGCGGAAAATCGGCAGCACTTCCGATGCACCGCAGGAAACTTTATGCACGACCGGCGTAATATCCGCCGAACGACTATTGGGCAGCAATACGGCATCCACGCCCGCTGCCAAAGCGCTGCGCAGACAAGCGCCGAGATTATGCGGATCTTGAATGCCGTCCAAGACCAATATCAGCGGCTGCTCGATACCGGCGATTGCCGCCTGCCAATTCGCCGCCTGCTCCGCCACAAGACATTCCGCGGCAATGCCTTGATGGCGCACGTCGGGCAGACGCATATCAATGCCGTAAAGCGGCACGCGTTCAATCGCAATACCCTGCGCCAGCATATCTTCCAGCAATAAAGCCAGATTCTTGCTTTTTTTGCTTTCGACGATTTCCGCTCGCAGAATGCGTTTATCCGTCAATGCTTGGCGGACGGCATGTATGCCGCCAATCCATTGTGTTTTCATTTGATTTTCCTTTTTTTCTTCGTCGCTTTTTTCTCGACGGCAGGTTTTTTAGTTTCTACGCGCTGATGCTTGCTGCTTTTGACTTTCTTTTTCGCACGCTTCTCCGCTTTGGTCGCCTCATGAGTGGGTACGGAAGCGGCGGTTTTATGGCGTTTGCCCGCATGATTGAGCAAAGCGAAATCGATTTTGCGGTCGTCGATATCGACTTTTGCCACGCGCACCCGCACTTGGTCAAGCATGCGGAATACATGTCCGCTGCGCTCGCCCGTCAGCGAAACCGTGTCCGCATCATAATGATAATAGTCGTTAGTCAGGCTGGAGACATGCACAAGCCCGTCAATGAAATAATCGTCCAAAGTAATGAATAAACCGAAGCTGGTAATATTGGAAATCTGACCGCCGAATTCTTCGCCGATGCGATGGCTCATAAATTCGCATTTCAGGAAATCCATCGCCTCACGCGTAGCATCGTCGGCACGGCGTTCGGTCATGGAAGTATGTATCGCCAGTTCCGTCATTTGCTCGCCGTTGTAGGCATAATTTTCCGCTGTGCCGCCGCGCAAAATATGGCGAATGGCGCGATGGACGAGCAAATCGGGATAGCGGCGGATAGGGGAGGTAAAATGGGCGTAGTTTTCCAAAGCCAAGCCGAAATGTCCGCGGTTTTTAGGCGAATATACCGCCTGCTCCATCGTGCGCAATAGCATTTTCTCAATCAAGGCATAATCGGGCCGCCCTTGCGCCAAAGCCAAAACTTGCGCCAATTGCTGCGGACTGACGCTGTCGCCGATGCGGATTTTGCCGCCCAGACCAATCCGCGACAGATATTGCTTGAGCTTGCCTAAGCGGTCAATCCCCGGCGTGTCATGCACGCGGTAAAGCGCGGGAATCTTATGTTTGCTTAAAAATTTTGCCGCCGCAATATTCGCCACAATCATACATTCTTCAATCAATTTATGCGCTTCCAGACGTTCGCGCGCCTTAATGCTTTCGATTTTGCCTTCGCTGTCGTATTCAAACTCTGCTTCCGCAAACTCGAAATTAATCGTATGCCGCGCTTCGCGTGCCGCTTTTAAAATTTCATACACCGCCGCAAGCGTGTCCAAGGGGCGCAGCAATTGGGCAAAACTTTCGCGCAATAAAGCATCACGGTCAAAAATGATTTTCTGCGCCGTTTCATAAGTCAGGCGCGCATGCGAATGCATCACCGCCTCATGAAATTTGCTCCGCTTAATGCTGCCGTCGGGCGCCAACGTGATTTGGCAGACCATACATAATCTGTCCACATGCGGATTAAGCGAACACAATCCATTGGATAATTTTTCCGGCAACATCGGAATCACACGGTCAGGGAAATAGACGGAAGTGCCGCGCAAATGCGCTTCTTCGTCCAAAGGACGCCCCAGCTTCACATAATGCGACACATCGGCAATCGCCACATATAGACAATAATTCGCGCCGCGCTTCTCTGCAAACACCGCATCGTCAAAATCGCGCGCACTAATGCCGTCAATAGTAACAAAAGGCAAATGGCGCAAATCCAACCGATTTTCATAATATTGCGCACGCAAAGCCTCCGGCACAGCCGCCGTTTCCTGCTGCACCGCCTCAGGAAACTCCCGCGGAATATTATGATTTTCCAAGGCGATTTCCACTTCCATGCCGGCAGCGCGCTCTTCGCCCAAAACATACAAAATTTTCGCCACTGCTTGGCTGTGGCGCGTGGGATATTCCACAATTTCAGCCACCACGATTTCGCCGTTTTTCGCTCCGTTGCGCTTATCGTCAGGAATGAAAAACTGCCGATTTAAACGGCGGTTCTCAGGCAAAACAAACCACAAACCCTGCAAATGGCTTAATTTGCCCACAATCCGCGCCTGACCGCGCTCCAAAATCTCCACAGGCGCATAATCCTTGCGCCCCTGCCGATCGATATCGCTGACGCGTGCTAGGATTTTGTCATCATGCATCAACTCATTCATATACTTAGGCGGAATAAAACCATCAGGCTCATCGCCTTCAAAATGCAGAAAACCATAACCTTCAGGATGCGCAATCACGCGTCCCGCCACCAAATCCATCTTGCGCGACAAACCGATTTGACCCTGCCGATTCGACATCAACTGCCCCGCACGAATCATGGCTTTTAAACGATGGCTGAATAATTCCGCTCGCGCCTCATCAAGCTGAAAAATATTGATAATCTCGGCGAAACTTAATAAACGCCCCTCTTTTTCCAAGCACTGCATAATGAACTCGCGACTCGGCAAAGGATTCTCACCGTATTTTTCAATTTCACGCTGATAATACGGATCCTGCCGTTGCCAATGATGCAAGGATTGAATTTTTTTCTTTGCCATCTCTAGTTCTCCAAATATTATGAGAAAAAATATTAGAACAGCATCTCAACTTGAAATGAAAATATTTTATGCCGAATAATTGCGCACATCTTGACTACGCTTATAACCGTCAACATAATATTCTAACTGTTCCAACACCCATTCTAAATCATTTTCCGATTCTTCTAATACTACCATGCGTTCAATCACAGTAGCAATTTCATCATAAGGAAAAAACTTCTCTCTTGCTAAAAAAATAGAATCATGTAGGGTTTTTTGGGCATTTTCTTTATCAATGAGTAATTCCTATTTTTATCAATAATTTTCTAATGTTTCTAATATGACACCAAGCATAAATTCAATAAATACGGTTGAATCGTTTTCTTTATCCGCTTGTGCCAAGACTTGGTAATATTCTGCTTGATGAGCGTATATAATCGTTTCGATAGGGATCCAAGCAAAAATGGGATTAGCACGACTCAGAATAACACTCTGCCATAATCGACCTATTCGACCGTTTCCATCATTAAAAGGATGAATCATTTCAATTTCATAATGGACAACCGCACTTTTAATTAAATCCGGCGTATCATCATTCTTTGCCCAAGTAAATAAATCACTAATCAGCTTTTCAACAAACTGCGGTCTCGCTCCCATATGGACTAATTGTCCGGAGGCATTATAAATACCGACATCTTTACTTCTAAAATTCCCTGATTCATCAACTATTGTTTGAGTTAATAAATAATGAGCTTTTAGAAAATCCTGTACGGAATAAGGATCGTAACTAAGTATTTCATCATAAGCATCGTAGGCATTTTTAACTTCTTGAATTTCTTTTGGATGCCCTAAAACTCGTTTACCGTTAAGCACTGCTGTAACTTGCTCAAGCGTTAGACTATTATTTTCAATCGCTAACGATGAATGAATAGAGCGGATACGATTTTCTTTACGCAAATGTAAATTCCGCTCATACTCAATCTGTAATGTGCCTAATTTATGGGATATTTTTACCATAAGATTAAGCATTTTATTTGTAATGGAAAATGGTGGTTTCATCTTAAATTCCCAAACAGCAAAATCTTATTTCTTTAAAATTCTAGCGGGATTGCCAACAACAGTAACATCATCAGGAATATCGTTAATCACAACAGCTCCCATTCCTATTACAACATTTTTGCCAATTTTAAGCGGTTTATCAGGTGTTCCTTGCTTAATCATTGCTCCAGCTCCAACATAAGTATGGTTGCCAATATGCACATTGCCATTGCATTTTACGCTCGGAGCAAAGGTAACATAATCACCAATAACACAATCGTGTTCTACATAACTATAAAGATTGGCGTGAAAAGATTTCCCTATTTGCACATTCAATCCTAATGTAACAAAAGGACTGATCGCACAATCTTCTTCAACTGAAACTGAATCCATAATAACCGCACTTTGTGAAATAACCGACCACAATTTAATGTCGTCAATAGTAACAAAAGGCAAATGGCGCAAATCCAACCGATTTTCATAATCTTGCGCACGCAAAGCCTCCGGCACAGCCGCCGTTTCCTGCTGCACCGCTTCAGGAAACTCCCGCGGAATATTATGATTTTCCAAGGCGATTTCCACTTCCATGCCGGCAGCGCGCTCTTCGCCCAAAACATACAAAATTTTCGCCACTGCTTGGCTGTGGCGCGTGGGATATTCCACAATTTCAGCCACCACGATTTCGCCGTTTTTCGCTCCGTTGCGCTTATCGTCAGGAATGAAAAACTGCCGATTTAAACGGCGGTTCTCAGGCAAAACAAACCACAAACCCTGCAAATGGCTTAATTTGCCCACAATCCGCGCCTGACCGCGCTCCAAAATCTCCACAGGCGCATAATCCTTGCGCCCCTGCCGATCGATATCGCTGACGCGTGCTAGGATTTTGTCATCATGCATCAACTCATTCATATACTTAGGCGGAATAAAACCATCAGGCTCATCGCCTTCAAAATGCAGAAAACCATAACCTTCAGGATGCGCAATCACGCGTCCCGCCACCAAATCCATCTTGCGCGACAAACCGATTTGACCCTGCCGATTCGACATCAACTGCCCCGCACGAATCATGGCTTTTAAACGATGGCTGAATAATTCCGCTCGCGCCTCATCAAGCTGAAAAATATTGATAATCTCGGCGAAACTTAATAAACGCCCCTCTTTTTCCAAGCACTGCATAATGAACTCGCGACTCGGCAAAGGATTCTCACCGTATTTTTCAATTTCACGCTGATAATACGGATCCTGCCGTTGCCAATGATGCAAGGATTGAATTTTTTTCTTACTCATTTTTCTCCTCATTTATTATGCAACTAGTTTTTTAAGTCTGGATAAAACTTTTTTAAATAGCTTATCTAGCGCCAAACCCTGTCAGCATTGTCTTAAGTGTCTTGAAAACAATTAGAATATCTAGCCATAACGAAAAATTCCTTATATAGTAAAAATCATGTTCGAGTTTTACCCGCGTATCATCAGTATCAGCGGCATAACCATGAACAACTTGAGCCCAGCCCGAAATACCCGGTTTTACAATATGTCGATAATTATAGAATGGAATTTCTGCATCAAATCTATCAACAAAAACCTTCTGTTCTGGGCGCGGACCAATCAAACTCATATCGCCTTTGAGTACATTAAAAAATTGCGGCAACTCGTCAATCCGAGTTTTGCGAATAAATTTTCCAATTCTGGTAACCCGCATATCTCCGCTTGAAGCAAATTGTGCGCCGTCTTTTTCAGAATCTTTACACATACTTCTAAATTTATAGATATTAAACTCTTTACCGCCTTGCCCTACGCGTTTTTGAATAAACATCGACCCGCCTTCACTCTCTAAGCGAATGGCAATTGCCGTAACTGCCATAATAGGCAAAGTAAGAGGAAAACTAAGTAAAATTAAAACAATATCTATTAAACGTTTTACAAAAGAATAAACAGGCGAAGGAAGCATAGCACCCAAATCATTTTGATACATTTGATGAATTTTAACCCTACCCGTTAATGTTTCTTCTAATTGTCTAACATTATAAACAGGAATATGATTGAGCGTAGCATTCGCTAAAAAACGTTGCCATTCTGCTGATAATTTTTCACTTCTAAAGTCAGCAACTATGCCGTTGACCCTACTTTCCGGTAAATTCGGCGATGTTAATTCAATCCAATTTACATTTTCTATTTGGTGAATATGTTCAGCTCTGTCAAAAGGAATATAAGCAATTTTAGGAATTATCCATTTTCTTGCTAGAGAATAAGCAAAAAAACAAATTATCAAAGTTAAGATAAAACTAGTACCTAACAATAAATTTGAATAATCAAATCTGAATAACAAAAGAACTAATATTATAATTGAATACCAAGAAAAGATAGTAGAGAGAATAAAACTACTTGATTTACTTCCTGGATATTTCATTAATTTACTCAAAGTAAATGTAATAAGATAAAAAACAATAGTAGTAGAAACCAATGTATTAAAACGACTTTTTTCTGAAAAATCATTTCCCCAAAATAGAAATGCAGGAATAAACGATGTAGCAAAGACTCCAAAAATAGATAAAATAAAAGGATTTAGGATAATTTTCTCATACCATTTCGAATGCCTTTTTTTATAATAACTCATAATACAAACCTTTAATTTCTTAATTTTTTATACAATTTTCCTAATAGATTACCTGATAAAAATCTTGGCAACGTCCTAATTGAAAAATAAAAATAGGAAATAAATCTATTTTGTAGTCCTATCTGATACTTTAAATGTGCCAATTTCCATTCACTTTTAACATATTCTAAGCCTTTTCTACGTTTATACATTGCCTCTCCAGATCGTACATCAACTAATACATCTGGTAAATTTGCAACGTGTAAAGTTTTCTTTAATACTCTCAACCAAAGATTATAATCTTCCATATAAAGATGATGCTGATACCCTCCTATTTTTTCTATAAAAGATTTTTTATAGCACACGGTCATATGATTGAATGGACTCCGAATATCAGCTAACTTAATAATTTCTTGATGTGTACAAGGCACTTTCCTTAAACCTAAAGAGGTTTCCATTTTCTCATCAAATTCTTCAATTTGTCCACCTAATAAAACAATATCAGGATTATCAACAATATATTTAATTTGTTTCTCAAATCTATCAGGTTTACAAATATCATCTGTATCCATCCGGAATACCCATTCATTAGAACAATATTTTAACCCTTCATTAAGCGCATTACCCAGTCCAACATTTTGCGCTAATTTGATAATTTTTAATAAATTACCAAGCTTATATTTCCATTTAGATATTATTGAATAAAGTTCAGGCGTTAATTCACCATCTTCTACTAAAATCATTTCTTCTGGTTTCAAATTTTGATTTTCCCATAAACTTACCATGCAATCATGGAAATTTTTTGAATTTTCTTTATAATAAATAGAAGAAAGTATAGAAAATTTCATTTCAATTAATCCTCGAATAGCTCAACCCATAATTTTAGAATACTTGAAACTTCAAATCTTTTTGCATCTTTCAAAGCTCGAGAAGAATAAGACCGTCTCTTTTCTGTATCTAATGCTAATTCTAAGATTGCATCAGCAAGTCCTTTAACATCATAATTTCTAATTAATAAACCATTTTTCTGATGCTGAATAATTTCTGAAGGACCGTGAGGACAATCAAAAGAAATAATAGGTAATCCAAATGCTTGTGCTTCTACAAGTACCATTGGAAACCCTTCGAAACGAGATGATAGAATAAATAAAGATGAATTTTGATATATTTTTTCGATATTATTTGATTCACCCATTAACTTTATATTTTTTAACTTTTTAATTTTGATTATATCTTGAAGCGCTTCGAAATCTTCACCTGAACCATAAATATTTAAATTCCAATCAGGAATTTTATAATAAACCATTTCCCATGCATCTAACAATGCATGAATATTTTTTTGGAATGTTAAGCGCCCTACTGAAATAATTACCTTATTATCAGATATTTTTTTATTTGTAATAGGAAAAGATGAAAAATTTGGAATACATACTACTTTTTTATGCCAAAGTTTATAATTATACTTATCTGCACATGTTAAAGAAACAATCGTATCAATATTTTTGTAGCATAACTTTGAAAAGAACCTAACCAAAAATGGCCGAATACTAAAAGCGACATGCTCCAATGATATTATTTTAAAATTTTTTTTATTCAAAAAAGAACATAACAGCGATAATCTTCCCATATTATGAATAATAACATAATCAGGGTCATAAGAATTTAAATAATTATTCATTCCTTTATAAAACTTTAAAATATTTCCATCAAAGCATTCTACTTTAACATTAGAATTTAAAGAATAAGCGACATTATCAAAATTAGTATCTCTGTTTAATATTACAATTTGAATTTTTTGATATTCAGTAAATAAATTTGCTAAATTACACGCTACTCTTTCAGTACCAGACTTATTAGATAAAGAATTAATAATAAAAACTATTTTTTTCATAAATTAATCAAACCTCCAAAGGGTAGAAATAAAATTCTAAAACATAAGGTGCCTGGAAAAAATATACCGAAATAAATTGTAAAAGCACATAGAAAAAAAGCATTATATTTCCATAGAAATATCTAAATCTTGAAAAAATAAATGGTAGCAAAAAAATTTCTGTATGCAAAAAAGCAGTTGATAATCTACCACTTAAAATAGCAAAATTTGAAAAACCAATTCTAAATGCAACTCCAATAGATAACAAACAGAGAAACACTCTAAATATTGAATTTTTATTCATTTTATCATTCATTAATAAAATTAATAATACCAATACTAAAACAGATTTCACATTAGGAATTCTCAGTAAATTTATACTTTCTGAGTAAGTACTATTAGAGTATTGAACTAATCTATCTGAAAAATTCAAAAAAATATCAATAAGGAAAAACTTAGAAATCAGAATACTTATAAAAAAAATAAAAATAACAAAAAATTTAAATTTTTTTACAGATGTAAATTTATTAGTTAAATAAATATTTAATAAGTAACCACAAAATATAACTAGGAAAGCCGTTTGATGTAAAGAAAATGCAACAAAGGATAAAATTATAAAAGATAACGTTACCTTTCTTCTAGAGATAATTACAGTTATTATCGCGAGTAAGGCAATGGGTATTGCAACTCCTTGCCTCATTTGCATAAACTGTTGCATTAAAAAATATGCTGATGAAACATATAGTAAAAATACTGGAAAATAATTTATTTTCATTTTATCAGATACTTTATATATAATAAAGAAGTTCAAGAAGGAAAATATTGATAATAAAAAAAAATGATTTTGCGTAAAAAGTGAAATTAGATAGCTATACCATCCATAACCTATTTCTACTCCTGTTATTTCATAAAATTCAATCGGGTTGAATAAATTAAACTCATTAATATTTTTGAATATATGGACATATGTAGCAGTATCATTAGTATCACCACGATTACCTACAACATAAGAAAGCAACATAGTAGAGCAGATAAAAAATAGAAAGTTCTTTTTAATAATCATAAATTACTCAGTATAAAACAAGCTTATTAACGAAATATAAATGTAATATAAAAATAAATTCTATAATAAATATAATAGACAACAGAAAAACTGACTCTATATTAAAATTATAATTTCTATAACTTAAACTCAATTCTTTATATGCTTCAAGATTTGGATTGTTTATGCCATCTATTTCAAACATAATCATAAAAAATAAAAAATCTACCATGTTGATATTAAAGCTAGGTTCTTAATTAATTTATAATTAGCTTTCACTTTATATACCTCTCATTTTCTTAATAATATTTTTAAGAGAAATAATCATATCTATAATAAAATTGATTTTCATTTTTGCTGCCCATAGAATTCCTCTTTGATAAAAAGGCATTTTACCAATATCTATCTTATCATTTTCATAAAGTTTGAAATATTTTTGTCTATCAGATTTACTAGCACTATTTAAAATCATAAACTTAAAGAATTTTTTTCTATATAGCCATTCCTGCTCATATTTTTCATAGATATTTTTTTTGTGTAAGAATTCTTCTAAAAATTCAACAACAGTTAGGATATCTTCTATAGATTTTTGTGAAATGTTCTTAGTATATGAATTAGAATTATATTGCACATAATGTGTAAATGCTTTATTTAAATAAACGATCTTTTTAGCATAAAACATTATTTGTGTCATGGCTAGAAAATCTTCACACATATTCACACTATCTAAAATATCAATTTCGTTTAAAATTTCCTTTTTATATAATTTATTACAGTATGAACCATGCAGTTTATTTAAGAATAAATCAGATATAACATCATTATTTACTTTCTGAGAAAGTAAAATATTTTTTTTAAGATACTCTGAGAAAAAATCACAAATTACTAAATCAGCACCTGTTTTTTGAGCTTTTTCTAGCATCTCATAAAGCGCATTTAATTCTAGATAGTCATCACTATCCAAGCAAGTTATAAATTTCCCATTAGTTTTTGAAAATGCAGCCTTTCTTGCACTTGCTGAGCCTACGTTTTTTTCTAAACGAATAATTTGTGTACATGCTAATCGATTAGGATATCCTTGTAATACTTTATCTGCAATTTCCATTGCATTATCTGGTGAGCAGTCATCTACTATTACTATCTCAAAATCAGCCAAAGTCTGTTCGCATACACTTCGCAAACAACGTTCAATAAATTTTCCTGTATTATATACAGGAATAACAATACTTACCAATGGATTCATTTTTTACTCACAAATTTTAAAGCAAGATAATATAAGTTCGATTTTACCAAACACATTATTATACATTCTTTCCTCCAAGAAAAGTCATAATCTTCACAGATAACATTTTCTACCAAATGACGCCATTTGCACATATGTCGGTCATAAGCACGTTGCAGTTTTCGCTTGCTCGTCGGTGGAATCACCGCTTGGCAAGCTCTTTCGTTCAGTTCCTCTAACAGCCAATCTGCATCAAAGGTTTTGTCTGCCAGTAAAGCATTAAACTCTTTGTCTTTAATTAGCGCTTCGACACCGACAATGTCATGACGTTGTCCGGGTAATAGGGTGAATGAAACCAAATTGCCCAATGCGTCGACCAAGGCCAAGATTTTGGTACTCATGCCGCCTTTGGATTTACCGATGAACTGATTTGAAGTCCCCCTTTTGCACCTTGTCCGTGGCGGTGGACTTTAACAATGGTGCCGTCAATCATAGCGTATTCCATATCAGGATCTCCCCGCAGTGCTTCAAAGATTACGGCAAAGCGCTCAGCCTTGACCCATCTGCGATAGCGTTGGAACACGCTGTTCCACTTACCGAATTCTTCAGGCAAATCACGCCAGGGACTGCCTGTACGAATAATCCACAACACTGCTTCGATAAACAATCGGTTGTCTTTTGCGCTTCTTCCGGCATCTGTGACTTTACCGGCACAAAGCGGCTCTATCTTGGCCCATTGGGCATCACTTAGCATTAATCTGTTCATATCAATAGCATGCCATCAATTCAACGTATGTCAACAGAGCCTAGCAGAGTGATTGGTATAATTTATTGCAGAAGCGACCATAAATGTTTTTCTAAATCATCAATACTCTGCTTCCAGCGCCATTCGCATTCTTTCAAATGCCATTCGAAATTTTTGCTTACACTGTTAAATTTTGCAAGCCTTCTTTTGGTAAAACTCCAAAAACTTTCTATACCGTTGATGTGTCTGCTGCCATGTACAAATTCGTTTTGTCCGTGATTAACCCGCAAATGCTTACTATAACCCACATCAACCAATCCGCTATATCCACGCCAACTATCAGAATAGATGACGCTGTCCAAGCTGACTTTACCCAGTATAATGTCTTGCAAGGTCTGCTTTTTACAATCAGGAACGATTTCCGTATAAACCCTGCCCTCACGTTCGAATATACCGAATACAGGCTGTTTCAACGTTCCTCTGCCGCGTTTGAGTTTGCCATGAAAGCCTCGTTGCTACTTGGCGCCAAAATAACTTTCATCGACTTCTATGCTTCCATAGAGTTGTTCCTTAAGTTCACTCTGATGGCGATAGATTTCCTGACGAAAGATGTTGTACCAATGATTGACGGTATTGTAATTAAAACCGGTCAGCAAAGCGGTTTTTGAGGCTTCAATATCGGCACAAAAGTGGCGAATAATTTTTTTGAGATGATATGTGATTAATTTACTGTTGTATCTCATTTTTCTAGTCTAATGGAATGATTCTGCTAGTCTAGAGCCTATTTTTATTTAGATTGATAATTTTTAACAATATTTACAGAATTATCTAGACTACCATCATTTACAACAATAATTTCATAATCATCCAATAGAATATTTTGAGACAATAAAGAATCCAAACAATATGGAATATATTTTTCTGCATTATAAACTGGTACTATAAAAGATAATCTTTTCATTTTACCATCCTGACCTCGCATGATTTTTAAAAATTTAAACTTAACTTGTATTCATTTGCATAATACTATGCATTATTTTTCAATTTAGATTTTTGAGTTTTCGTCTAACATTAGCTGTATTTTTAATTAAATTATAAAAAAACCTCGTATTTAATAAACAGCCGAATAAAAAATATATATTTTTAGTACGCAGAAAATATTTAAACAAAAACTTTCTAATTACTGCGGCATTTTTCGGATTATATCTAACATCGCTCATTTGATTATTATGAATTCTATATTTTAATAATATATCTGGCATATTAGCAATCTTTTTTTTAGCTAAAATAGCTCTAATCCATAAATCATAATCTTCAGCGTAACTTAGTTCCTCATTATAACCATTCAACTCTACGAAAAAACTTTTTTTAGCTAGTATTGAGGGATGAACTAATACACACTTCCATGCCATTTGTTTATTGATTTTTTGAAGACTTAAAGGATTATAACTACGACATGATTTTAAATTATTATTTTCATCAATTTTTTGCATATTACTACCTATAAGATCTATATCATTATGAATTAACATAAATCTAATTTGTTTTTCAATTCTATTTATAAGAGAAATGTCATCCGCATCCATACGAGCAATATATTCACCTTTAGCTAATCCAATACCTTTATTTAAAGTTTTAGGTAATTTTAGATTAACTTCATTTTCTATATACACGATACGACTATCTTCTTGAGCTAATTTTTTCAAAATTTCACCCGTATGATCTTTAGAACAGTCATTAATAACTATAATTTCTAAATTTCTGTAACTTTGCTCCATAATAGAACGTACAGCTTGCTCTACAAATTTTTCTGTATTATAGCAGGGTATAATCACTGATATTAAGGGATTTTTTTTATTCATAACACATTCCTAATTTAATTATTAAAACGATTTGGAATAATTGAGAAGATACTATCACTTCTCAAATCATTTCTCAAATTTAGATTTATCTAAAATTCTTTTAAAAAATAGATTACTCTCAAATTAACACACATTACCTCATTTCTTATTTTTTAAAATAAAGAATAATTAAATTATACCCAAAAATAAACCTATAAGTAAATAATTTGTTTTATATGATTCTATTTAATATGTACATCAACTATACTGTAATAGATTAGGAGATGTAAAAATATAATTAACTAGTGGTGTTGTATAAATAAACATAAAACTATCTATAGTTAAAAATAAGTAGAAGTTGAAAAAATTCTTTTATGGACATCTAAAATAATACCATTTTTAAAAAAATAGTTGAATACTGTTGTTGTAAATATTTCAGTAATTAAAATTGCACTTGCAGCACCATATAAACCATAAAATCTAATCATGAAAAACGTTATGACAATATTGAACAATAACAATAAGTTAATTTTTTTTTGTAAATAGCTATACGCATTAAATTTGAGCATATATTTTTCTGCAATAGTAGATAAATTAGAGAATAAACATACCAAACCCATTATCCATAAAATATCATTAACGGCTAAATATTCATAGCCATATAACCACAAAATAATCCATTTTCCCATTATCAATAAAAAAAATAGAATCATCATACAAATAACTATTGTGATTGCATTTAATTGTGCAACTTTTTTTTGGCTTAATTCAAAATCAGGTTCTACATAAATCTGAACCATCACAGATGATATTAATGCTCCAACAACGAATGCAAATCCAAAACCTAAAGTCATTGCTACAGTATAGATGCCTAAATCATACTGAGAGCTTATTCCTAAAAATAATTGTGAGGTCTTTGTAAAAATAGCCACCGACAAACTGTATAGAAATAATTTTTTCCCTATTCCCAACATATGATTACGGATTAATTTAGTTTTGGTTTTATAACTGTCTAAATTACTCAATTTCATTTTTTTGTAAAAATACATCCGCATCAAAAAAGGAATCATCGTTACTGTAATTATTGGCACAGATAACCATAGCATATCTAGTTGAAAATAGGGAATAAGATAACGGATAGCGAATGCAAGAAGTAATCCAATTGTGTTACAAATTGCATTTATTTTAGACATCAAAATGGCATTAAAATAAATGCCATAGACATCATGCAAGGCAAAAAATGCACTGATACAAGATGCAATAGAAAAAATGAAAGTCAGCCAATCTGTATTAAAATAAATCCATATAATTACAAATGGAGAAACTGAAAAAAATAATATATTTCTTATTAAAATAGTTGAATATATTATTTTTTCTCCTATTTTTCTATTTTTGCTAGCTTTTTGAAAAATTATATCACTTAAACCAAACATGGCTATAGTTTGCACTATCGCAAAAATAGATGCTGCAAAAGTTATTTTACCAAAATTTTCTGGACCAATATATTTAGCCACAAATGCTGTGACAAAAATCATCCCAAAAATAGAGATGATTTTTTCTGCCATCATCCATAAGGAATTGAATAACACCGTTTTATTTAAAACATTCATTTTACAATATATAAAATAAAATTATTTTATTTTTTTATACTAACAGAAGATTTATAAGTATAAATCAATAAGATAAAAACGAAAGAAATAAATAATCCTAATATTGCTCCAATAAATAAAACAATCGCCCTTCTCGGCTTATCTTTTCTCACAGGATAATCAGGCGAAGCATGATAATGATAAGCTTGTGCCTTTATTTGCTTAGCTTGTTCCAACAATGGTTCCAGTTGTTTAATTTGAGAGTCGATTTGGTAATATCGAGTAGAATAAATTTTCCCTTTTTCAGTTAATGCTTCAATTTGTGCTCTTAAATATTTTTTACCAAGCATAAATAGATAATTACTATTGAATAATTGAGAATCTGCTAATAATATTTGCGCTTGTGTTTGTGCCTGAGTTTGCACTTGTGCTACATTCTGAGAAATATTAGAAATATTTTCATCAAAGAAAAATCTGTAATAATCTTCAACTCCTGCTCTATCAGCAGTTTCATAGGCTTTATTCAAATAATCTAATTGAACTTTTTGTAGCAATTCTACATCTTCATTATGTACTGATTTTTCATATTTAAGTGATTGTAATACATTCTCAAAATCAATTAAATAATTATTCAATTCTATTCTAAGAGCTTCAGTGTTGACAAAATCTACAAAAGATTTTAGCGTTTTTTGTGCTTCTGCCGGCGTTTCAGCAAAGAAAGAGATTTGATAACCAACGGCATTAGGCTCTTTTTTAGCATCAGGGATAATAAATTGTGTTGCCTTATTACTTAAGTCGGATAAAACTTTAATTTTTCCAAACTCATCTTTACCTTCCGTGAGCTGCTTGTAAATATCAGATTGAGCAAAAAATTCGTTTCTAATATCTGTTGAGCGTGCTAATTGGCTAAAATTGGCAAATAAATTAGCTGACAATGCATTAGGATCGATGGCTTCCGTTTGCAATATGCGATTATATTCACGGCGAATAGCAAGATATTCACCCATATCGCTTAGTGTTGGAGCAATAACCGTTGCTTTTGATGTCCATTGCTCTTTAGCAGTAAAAGCATAAGCTGCTGCTAATATCGTTGTAATCGCTGTAATGGCGATAATTTGCAGTTTGTTTTTCCACAAAACGCGGATAAGTTCAACCAGGTCAATTTCGTCATCTGCCTGATGATATTGCTGAATATTGTTTGTCATATAATTTATCTCTTTTTATTTTAATAAAGGTTTTCGAATAATCGTATGTTGTCTGTCCGGTCCAGTAGAAACTATCACGATTGGTAGCCCTAGCCATTGTTCTAATGCGGCAAGGTAATCGCGCGCTTTCTGCGGCAATTCCGCTTCGTTACGCAAGCCGAAAGTATTAGATTGCCAACCTGCCACGCTTTCATATACCGGCTCGCAGGCAGCTAAATCATCTGCGCCCAGAGGAGCAATGCTTAATAATTCGCCGCGCAAGCGGTAATGGGTGCAGACTTGCACGGTTTCCAATTCATCTAAGACATCTAATTTTGTAATACACAGTCCGTCAAAAGAAGAATTTAGATGTGCGCGGCGCAAAGCAGGCAAATCAATCCAACCGCAGCGGCGTTTGCGCCCTGTGGATGCGCCGATTTCCTGCCCGACCTTGCCTAAATGCTCACCAATCTCATTTAGTTGTTCGGTAGGGAAAGGTCCGCTGCCGACGCGTGTGGTATAGGCTTTGGTAATTGCCAAGATATAGTCTAGCGCATGCACGCCAACGCCGCTGCCTGATGCCGCACCGCCGGAAGAAGTAGTAGAAGAGGTCACATAGGGATATGTGCCGTGGTCGATATCGAGCATCGCACCTTGCGCCCCCTCAAAAATCACATGTTTGCCTGCTTGATGATGCTGCTCGATTTCAGCGCTGACATCGGCAATCATAGGCAAAACGGTTTCCGCATAAGTCAACCATTCTTCAATTACCGGTTCAACGGCTACTGTTTCCGCCTGCAAATAATGCTCTAATAAGAAATTATGGTAAGCCATCAATTCTGTGATACGGCGGCGGAATAAATCAGGGTTGTGCAAATCCGCCAAGCGCAGACCGCGTCTTGCTACTTTATCTTCATAGCAAGGCCCGATGCCGCGTCCGGTCGTGCCGATTTTGCCCTCGCTGCGCGCTGCCTCACGCGCCTGATCCAAAGCGATATGGCTGGGCAAAATCAATGCGCAGGCAGGAGAAATGCGCAAACGCTCGCTGACAAGCACACCTTCCGCTTGCAAGGCCTGCATTTCTTTGATTAAAGCACGCAAGCATAAAACGACACCATTGCCGATATAACTGACGACGCCCTCATGTAAAATTCCGGAGGGAATCAGATGCAGTACCGTTTTTTTGCCATTGATGACCAGCGTATGCCCTGCATTATGACCGCCTTGAAAGCGCACCACCGCTGCGGCTTTTTCCGTCAGCAAATCAACAATTTTTCCCTTACCTTCATCGCCCCATTGCGCGCCGATAATGACCAAATTGGTACTCATGATTCTCCCTCATGTTCAAAAATGACTGCAATACCGCTTCGTCTTTTTGACAAAGCATCTTGAAAAATCTTGCTGTTTTGCGACCAAGCCTGTTTTTCGGCTGTTTGTGCAGACACAGGCAAAGGCAATAACTGTCCTAAAGTCAGTAAATCGATACTAAAACCTGTAGCAGGGCGCGCTTTGCCATAGACTTCGCCCAAGCCGTCATACCGACCGCCGCGCGCCAAAGCATCATAATGCCCCTGCGCATAAAGGGCGAAGACCAAGCCCGAATGATAGCCGTAAGTACCGATGCTACTCACATCCACTACTATTTCCTGCTGCGGATATGCCGCGCGCAACATCGCTTCCGCCGCTTCTAAATCGGCAATTGCCTGATCGAACAAAGCATGGCGACCGCCGAACTGCTGTGTTAAATCCGCCAAACCTGCTCTATGCAAGGGCGCATCTAATAAAAAAGCAATATCCGCCAAACAGGCGGCACTAAAGCGTTTTGCTGTTTGCCATTGCGACAAAGTCGGACGCTGCACGCCGCTAATCGCTTCTTTTACCGTGCGACTGTCCTCGGCGCTTAATCCATGTACAGCCACCAATCCTGCAAAAATAGCGGAATGCCCGATATCCAAAACGCTTTGCTCTACACCGCAGGCGTTCATGCAATCCAATAATAAGCCCATCACTTCCATATCGCCGGACACATTTGCCACGCCGTATAATTCCGCGCCGACAATCAAAGGATTACGCCGCGGCTGCGTGCTTTCGCTGCGCGTACGCAGAACATCGCCGCAATAAGCAAAACGGCGCGTGCCCGTGCCTGCCATACGGTGCGCATCAATCCGCGCAATTTGCGGCGTTAAGTCCGCCCGCACGCCCATGAGACGCCCGCTGGCTTGATCCGTGATTTTAAAGGTTTGAATATCTAAATTTTCACTACCTGCGAGCAAAGAATCTAAAAATTCCACCAAAGGCGGTTTGACCAATTCATAGCCCCATAAAGCCATATTATCGAGCAATTTACGTCTCAAGCCTTCAATATGCAAGGCTTCCTGCGGCAATAATTCAATCACGTCTTCAGGCAGCATCCAATAACGCGTCATGACTGCGTCTACCGCAATAAAAAGAGCAAAAGGAAAGCACAGGCGACTAAAATGCAGCCGACTTTACGCAAAACAGCGGGCGGCAATTGCGTGATTTGCCGCATGGTCTGCTGCCATTTTTCCGGCGCAATCGCGATAATCGCACCTTCAAAAAAGAGAATAATCACTGCCGCCAATAGCCAAGGACTCACTCTGCCGCCTCGTCTGCTTTCGATGCCGGCGCAAAATACTTAAGAAAATCATTGTTAGGGTCAAGCACTAAGACATTATTTCCTTTGCCGACAAAGCCTTCACGATAAGCATTCATGCTGCGCCAAAACTCGTAAAACTCTAAATCTCTGCCGTAAGCATCCGCATAAATTTTCGCCGCCTGCGCATCGGCATGACCGCGGATAACCTGCGCCTCTGCATCTGCCTTAGCTAAAATCTCAGCTGCTTCGCGCTCGGCATTGGCACGAATACCCTGTGATTTTTCCTGCCCTTGGGCGCGCAAATTGCGCGATACGCGTTCACGCTCGGCGCGCATCCGCTCAAAGACGCGATCGCGGATATCATCGGAGAAATCGACGCGCTTCAAACGTACGCCGACAATTTCCACGCCGTAACGTTCGCTGTCTTTGCTCAGCTCATTATTCAAATGGCTCATAATCGCATTGCGGTCTTGCGAAATCACTTCCGATACCGAACGACGGGCAAATTCATTGCGCAAACCGTCTTTGACCAATTGATCGAGCAAGGTTGCCGCGCGTTGGAAATTGCCTTGTGTGGTGGTGTAGAAACGGCGGATATCGCCTACTTTCCATTCCACATAATAATCGACAATCAGATATTTCTTTTCATTTGTCAAAAACAATTCGGGATCGACGTTTAGGCGCTGAATCCGCTTGTCAAAAAATTCCACATGCTGAATAAAGGGGATTTTCACCTTCAACCCTGCGCTTTCTGTCGTACCGACCAAACGCGAGAACTGCGTGGTAACCGCCAATTGCCGTTCATTGACGACATAAAAAGCACCGCTAAAGACCAAAGCCGCTAAGATTGCCGCCGGAATTCCAATAACTTTTAATCCTTTCATACTTTCTCCTTAGCGACCGCGGCTGCGCAAACGGCTGCGTTCGTCTTGAGCGGCGGCATTGCCGAACGAAGACGCGCTACTGTTGTTTTGCGGATTTGCATTCGAGGTTGCGCTGTGATTGCCTGTCTGCTGCTCCGCCTGTTGATGAGCGGCGGCGATTTGTTCTAGCAACTTCTGCCCTGTTTGATCGTTTGCCATGTCGTTCATATTGATAATCGGCGTCGCATCGCCTTCCAGCACCACTTTCGGATTATCCGCATAGACCGCGCTCATGGTTTCCAAATACAATCGGCTGCGCAATGTCACTTTATCCTGCTGATAGGCATCGAGCAAAACCGTAAAACGCGTCGCATCCGCCGCCGCACGCGCTTCAATTTGCGCCGCATAAGCCTTAGCGGCCTGCACTTGCTGCTCGGCATGACCGCGGGCAATCGGCAAACGCTCATTGGCAAAGGCTTCGGCTTGCAAACGCAAGCGCTCTTCATCTTCACGGGCGCGCACCGCATCTTCAAAGGCATCCTGCACTTCTACCGGCACCCGCGCATCTTGCAATTCTAGGGCGACGACTTCAATCCCCAAACCATAGGCGGCAATCGTTTCTTCGATAATTTTGCGCGCCTGCTGCGGCCATTCGTTACGGCGGTCGGTTAAAATATCGTCCACCGTATTGGCGCCCACTACTTCGCGAATCGCACTGGTTACCACATCGCCCAAAACTTCTACCGGATCGGCGGCATTGAATTGAAAAGCGCGGGCATCGCTAATGCGGTATTGCACCGCCGCGCCAATCTCAACGATATTTTCGTCTTTAGTCAGCATTTGTCCTACGCGCTGGTCTTGAGTACTCACGCTGCCTTTCTGCGTTTTAAACTCGCCGACGCGCATGGTGGAAATCGATTGCACATCCACAATTTCCACACGTCCGAAAGGATAAGGCACGCGCCAATTCAAGCCGGATTTAGAGGTACTGCTGTATTTGCCTAACACCGTTTCTACGCCGTTTTCACGCTCTTTGACCGTATAAATGCCGGAACCCAACCATAATGCCAACAGCACTGCGCCGGCCAAACCCGCCAATTTGCCATTAAACTGAAAATTCATCGGCGGCAGAGAGCCTCCGCCGCGGCGATTGTCGCCATTATCTCCGTTGCCGCCGCCATTGCTATTGCGCCGTCCAATCAATTTATTGAACAATTCATCCAAATCCGGCGGCTGATCGCGACCTTTCGAATCATTCTGCTGATTGTCCTGCCGACCACCCCAAGGATCTTGCGCCATTTGCAAGCCCCGCGCGGCGCGCTGCTGCGCAATATATTGACTTAACGTTAATATCGTAAACATACTCACCTATTAGCTATTTGGTTGCGACTGTAATTCTATGGCGCGATTATACTGGGATTGCAAACGCCGCCTATCTTTTTCTGCAAGACGAAGCTGCAAAGCCATGCCGCCGTCTGCCAAAAACGTCTCGTTTTCGACGCTTTGCAAGGCAAACAATTCCGCCCGCAAAGCCCCTTCTTGCGGCGACAGCAACAGCCAACCCCGCTGCTCTTGTCCGCCGAAATGGCTTTGCAAAGCCTCGATTAACAAATCCATGCCCGCCCCTGTCAAAGCCGACACAAAAACCGTATGTGCATTGCCTTTCTCATCGCGCAAAACGCGCGCGGATTCGTCTTTCAAATCAATTTTATTAAATACGCGAATCATCGGCACATCGCCTGCGCCGATTTCCTCTAATACGCTTTCCACCACCGCTTCGCGATCAATATGATCTTCATCATGATAATCCACCACATTTAAAATCAAATCGGCAAAAGCGGTTTCTTCCAACGTTGATTTAAACGCCGCCACCAATTCATGCGGCAAATCGCTGACAAAACCCACCGTATCGGCAAGCAAAATCGTTTGCCGCCCCTCATGCACCAATTTGCGCCAAGTCGGGTCTAGGGTGGCGAATAATTGATCTTTTGCCAAAACCGCCGAATCCGTCAGACGGTTGAATAAGGTTGATTTCCCCGAATTGGTATAACCGGCTAAAGCAACGGTCGGCATATCGCGGCGATGGCGGCTTTTGCGCGTTTCAAAACGCTGCCGCTCCACCTTTTCTAATTTTTTCTGCAACTGCTTAATCCGAATGGCGAGCAAGCGGCGATCGGTCTCCAACTGCGTTTCGCCGGGACCGCGCAAGCCGATACCGCCTTTCTGCCGCTCCAAATGCGTCCAACCGCGCACCAAGCGCGTGGATAAATGGTTCAGCTGCGCCAATTCCACCTGCAATTTTCCCTCATGACTGCGCGCTCTTTGGGCAAAAATATCCAAGACCAAACCGCTGCGGTCTAAAACGCGCGCGGAAAACAGCTTTTCTAAATTGCGCTCCTGCGAAGGAGATAATGCCGCATTAAAAATAACCAGCTCAATACCATGAGCCTTTACCGCCTCTGCAATCATTTCCGCCTGACCTTTGCCAATCAGATATTTAGGCTCGGGTTCGGTACGGGAAAATTGCGCCGTCCACAGCGCCTGCGCGCCCGCAGAAGCCGCCAGCAAATGAAATTCTTCTTCCACCGCCGCCTCATAAGGGCGATTAATATCGACCTGAATCAAAGCGGCTTTTTCTCCTGTTTGCGGACGCTCAAACAAAAATTTTCTCTCCTGTTTCAACACACAGAGCGACACATAAAGCGTCGCTCTACGTGTTGCCCTGAATTGGAAGAGGTTACACCTCTCCCACAAGATCATCTTCCCTAAAGGGAGGGTTTCAACCAATAAGGAAATTTTGATAAAGCCGACAAGCGGCGCTGCGCTTACCGGCATAACAATAAATTAATACAAAGGATCGCTATGCGCCGCCGGAGCCGCTGCTGCATTGCCGATTTCAGGCTCTGCGCTTTGTTCTTGCTCCGCCTCGTCGCCGAAACGCACATTGCGTGAAGGCACGATGGTAGAAATCGCGTGTTTATACACCATTTGAGAAATATTATTGCGTAATAACAAGACAAAAGCATCGAAAGACTCGATTTGTCCCTGCAATTTAATGCCGTTAACCAAATACACCGATACAGGTACGCGCTCGCGGCGCAAAGCATTCAAATACGGATCTTGCAGTGATTGGGATTTGCTCATTCTTATTAGACTCCTTATTAATAGATAAATTCACTAGCTATATGCCAAGGCATCACCAAAGCCAGCGCATCATATCACGGCAAGCCCAAAGGGCAAGGAAAAATGCGCTTAAGAGCAGGATTCCCGCCGCCTTTCGCTGCGCGCAAATTATTGCTTAGGCACCGTCAACATCGGCACCGCGCCATTAGGCAGCATCGTGCTCGGCAGTTGTCCGTTCCATTTTTCCGCCTGCATCAAAGCGATAATATTCGGATTTTCCTTCAATGCCTCCGATTTCTCGCGAATCGCCTGCGCTTCCGCTTGAGCGCGTAAAGCAATCGCCTTTGCCTCGCCTTCGGCAAATTTCACTTTCGCCGCCGCTTCTGCTTGCGCACGCGTAATCGCGATTTGCGCCTCCACTTTCTCACGCTCTAAATTCTGCTTATAACGCTCGACTTCCACTTCCGCTTTCATGCGGTCTTCAATCGTCTGTTCATAAGCCTTGGAATAATCGATGTTTTCAATCTGTACACCGCGCAAAATCAGATAAGGATAAGGCTGAAGAATCTTCTCCACCGCCACCTCGATATCAATATTGAGTTTTTCACGCTGCTGCACCGCCCGCAAAGCCGTATATTGCCCAAACACCGTCTTTAATTCTTGCTTCACTAAAGGTATGACTGCCAGCTGATAAGCATTATCCAAATTTTTGAATTGCTGATACAGCTCTCCCACGCCGCTCTCCGATACCGCTAAAGTAATAGATACCGTAATATCGGCAGGCTGCTGATCGGAAGAATAGGCAAACACTTTATCCAAAGTCCCCGTTGTCGTGCGCACAGGAATTTTGACCACCTTATTGACCATAGGAATTTTAAAATGCAAACCGGCATCGGCAATTTTTTCAAACTTGCCATAAGACAGCACCACGCCTCTCTCGCCCTCATCAATCGTATAAAAAGTCCCCATCAGCAAAACAAAACTAAAAAATCCGATCATCGACCATAAAACCAAACCGAATACAGAACGTAAGTTCATCGCCACTCCTTTTCCTATCAAGTCATTTTCCTACAGATGCTGTTTTACCCTTAAGATAGCACAAATGCAGAACGCGAAAAATCCGCGCTTGCCTTTGCCTGCAAAAGCGCCTACTCTGCGCTTTTTTAGTCTTAACCATGACCGCCGCCCTATTTTATTGTCCGCCGCAACTTGCGGCATATTATCGCCGCTGCCGACTGGACGAACAAGACCAAGCGCGCCTTGCGCAAAATCCGCAACTCGTCAAAAGCATTAGCTGGCAAACCTCGCGCGTCGGCAAACACCTCGCCAAACAATACTATCCTCAAGGCAAACTCTGCCTCAGCCATAAAGACGGACACAGCCTGATTGCCGTCGGCACCGGCAAAACAGGCGTAGATTTGGAATATCTCCGCCAACGCGACTACCTTGCGCTGGCAGAAAAAACTTGCTCGGCAGAAGAAATCCGACGCCTGCGCCATCTCGAAGCAAAGGCGCAGCAAGAATTGTTTTACCGCCTGTGGACAGTCAAAGAAGCGCTCATCAAAGGACAGGATTTGCGCTTCCCAAGCGATATGCCCGCCATCGGCTTTACTTGGAAAACACAAGAATCCTTTGCCGAAGGCATCACCATTCGCAGCCCGTCGCCGCGCCTTGTCCGCACTTGGCTCAACGCTACTTTAGCCCCTGATTGGTATTTTGCCGCACTATGGTTTGAGCCGGTCGGCGAAATCGTACTTTACAGCCCTATTGACTTGAATATTCACGACATAATCGGCTCATCGGCGCTAGAAATAAAATACCGCCCCCTATCGCTTGCTTTTTAATTACCATACTTTACAGTAAGCCGCTTCATCAAAATTTCCTTACTGGTTGAAACCCCTCCCTTTAGGGAGGATAATCTGTGAGAGAGGTGTAACCTCTTCCAGTTCAGGGCAACACGTAAAGCGACGCTTTATGTATCGCTCTGTGTGTTGAAACATCATATTAGGAAAAACCTATGAAAAAACTCCTTGTCTTATCCGCATTAAGCCTGATGCTTTTAACCGCCTGCGGCAAAGAAGCCCCTGCCGAAGCGGCGGAAACCTTCTTTACCGAACTCTTGCAAGGCGATGTTAAAAAAGCCCTTTCTATCGTCTATCTGCCTGCGGAAGTCAATAATCCTTTCGGTCTGGACTTATTGGAACAAGTCTTCAATGCCATGCAGGAAGAGCTGAAAAAACAAGGCGGAGTCAAAAAAATCACAGCGGAAAAAGTGACTTATAACAGCGATAAGACTCAGGCAAGCGTTGTGCTGAAAATCGAAACCAATAACGGTCAAGTAAAAAGCAGCGAGTCGATTAATGTGGTTAAAGATAACGGTGTATGGAAAGTAAAAATGCAATAAAGCAAAGGGATTATTATCGTATTGCATCAGGCGGTGGGCATTTTACCGCTTGAAATATCCAGAACATCAGGCTGCTCTTTAAGCAGCCTGATTTTTTAAGCATGTTAATCTGCCATCGCCATCAGGCTGGCATTGCCGCCGGCGGCGGTAGTGTTGATGCTGCATGAAATTTCTTCAAATAGTTGCAACACATCCACGCCTTGTTCGGAAGGCAGAATTTTCACCAAGGCGCCGTCGCTGCCGGCAAGCTGCTGTTTGACGGCAAGCGGCAGGTTTTCCAAGGCAATCACATGGCTGATACCTTCTGCCGACGGATTGGCACTGATGCGGATTAGGTCTTCCAAGCCGGCTTGGTGGGCGGCTAAAGGGGAATCGGCGGCAACAATCGCTTCCATGCCCGAAGCGGCCAATATGGTCAATGCGGCAAAAGCCTGCTGCAAATCGCCGCCGTAGAGCCATACTTTTTTCGGGGCATGCCAGCTGAGCACATTGCGCTCGCCGGTCGGGCCGGTGAGTACGCTTTCGGCGCCGCATAAGGTTTGCAGACGTGTCCGCCCGGCAATGGCGGCAAGATTGAGCTTCTGCTCTTGCGATAAAGGCAGCTGATGCAATTGGGCTTGAATGCGTGCCAAGGCGGTTTCGTCGACGCTGCCGATGCGGCTGAGGGTCGGCTGTTTCCAGTGCGTGATGCCGCTGAGTTTTTGCAGGTAGAAGGGCCCGCCGGCTTTCGGGCCGGTGCCTGACAGACCGTGTCCGCCGAAGGGTTGCACGCCGACCACGGCGCCGACGATGTTGCGGTTGATGTAAACGTTGCCGGCTTCAATGCGCGATCTGATGTGTTCCACCGTGCCGTCGATGCGGCTGTGTACGCCGTGGGTCAGCGCGTAGCCTTTGCCGTTGATTTGGTCGATGATGCTGTCCAGTTCGTCGGCGCGGTAGCGCACCACGTGCAGCACAGGGCCGAATACTTCGCGCTGCAATTCGTTTAAATTGTTCAGTTCAAACAAAATCGGGGCGATAAAGGTGGCATTGTCGGCGTATTCAGGCAGCTTAATCTGATGATAAGACTTGGCGGCCGTTTTCATTTTGTCGATGTGGTTTTGCAGGTTTTGCTGCGCTTCGGCATCAATCACGGGGCCGATGTCGGTGTGCAGGCGCATCGGGTTGCCGACACGCAATTCGTTCATCGCGCCTTTAATCATGCCAATCATATGCTCGGCCACGTCTTCCTGCACGCATAAAATACGTAGCGCCGAACAGCGTTGGCCGGCCGAATCGAAGGCGGAATTGAGCACATCGGCGCAGACTTGTTCCGCCAAGGCGGTGGAATCGACAATCATGGCGTTTTGGCCGCCGGTTTCGGCAATCAGCACGGGGTTGTCCTCGCGTTTGGCCAAGCTTTGGTTAATCAGGCGCGCCACTTCGGTCGAGCCGGTGAAAATCACGCCGCCGATACGCGCATCTTGCGTGAGCGCCGCGCCTACTTCGCCTGCGCCCAATACCAGCTGCAAGGCTTCGGACGGCACACCTGCCTGATGCAGCAGCTGCACGGCATAATGGGCAATCAGGCTGGTCTGTTCGGCAGGTTTGGCGACCACGGTATTACCGGCAGCCAATGCCGCCGCCACTTCGCCGACAAAAATCGCCAGCGGGAAGTTCCAAGGGCTGATGGCGACAATGATGCCGACACCTTGCGCGCTTTCAGGCAGCGTTTGCTCGGCTTCATCGGCATAGTAGCGGCAGAAATCTACCGCTTCGCGCACTTCGGCAATCGCGTTTTGCAGGGTTTTGCCGGCTTCGCGCACCGCCAGCATCATCAATGTGGGTGTGTGCTGTTCCATCAAATCGGCAAAACGGCGCAGACAGGCGGCGCGTTCGGCAGCCGGCGTTTGGCGCCAAGCTGTTTGTGCGGCCACCGCTGCGGCAATCGCTTCTTGCGCCAAGGCGGCATCGGCAAAGGCGGCCGTACCGACCACGTCATTATGATCGGCAGGATTTTTGACCGCTTGCGGCGCAGTTGCTTCACGCGGCTTGCCGTTTACAATCGAGGCTGCCTGAAAACTGTGCGCGGCGGCTTGGTTCATTTGCTGCTGCAAATCCTGCAACACATGTTCATTGCTCAAATCCACGCCTTGCGAATTTTGGCGGTCTTTGCCGTATAAATCGCGCGGCAGCGGCAAAGCTGCATGTAAATGAATACCTTCTTCGGCGATAGTATCGAAAGGGCTACGAATCAGTTCGTCAATGCTGATTTTTTCATCGACGATTTGATTCACAAACGAGGAATTGGCACCGTTTTCCAACAAACGGCGCACCAAATACGCCAACAGCGTTTCGTGCGTCCCCACCGGTGCGTAAATGCGCACGCGGCGACCCAAGTTTTGCGGACCGACCACTTGGTCGTACAGGGTTTCGCCCATGCCGTGCAGGCATTGGTGTTCAAAATCCTTGCCCTTGCCCATTTCGTAAATCGCCGCCAACGTGTAGGCATTGTGGGTGGCAAATTGCGGGAACACGGCATCTTGCGCGTTCAGCAGTTTGCGCGCGCATGCCAGATAGGAAATGTCGGTATGCACTTTGCGGGTATAGACAGGATAGCCGTTGAGTCCGTCCACCTGCGCCCATTTGATTTCGCTGTCCCAATACGCGCCTTTTACCAAGCGAATCATCAATTTCTGATTATTGCGGCGCGCCAAATCCACCAAATAATCAATCACAAAGGGGCAGCGTTTTTGGTAGGCCTGCACCACAAAACCGATGCCGTTGTAACCCGCCAAATCAGGATCGGACACCAAAGCTTCCATCAAATCCAGCGACAATTCCAAACGGTTGGCTTCTTCGGCATCAATGTTCAGGCCGATATTATATTGTTTTGCCAATAAAAACAGCTGTTTCAATTTCGGCAGCAGTTCGGTCATCACGCGCTCATGTTGAGCGCGGAAATAGCGCGGATGAATCGCCGATAATTTCACCGAAATGCCGTTGCCTTCATACACGCCCTGACCTGCCGCATCCTTGCCGATGGCGTGAATCGCGGTAAGGTAATCCTGATAATAGCGGTCGGCATCGGCTTGGGTAAACGCCGCTTCGCCCAGCATATCGAATGAAAAACGGTAGCCCAGTTTTTCGCATTCTTTGCCGTTTTTCAATGCTTCTTCAATGGTTTGCCCGGTCACAAACTGCTTTCCCAGCATGCGCATGGCATAGTTCACGCCTTTGCGGATTAGGGGCGCACCGCCTTTGTTTAAGACGTTTTTCAGACTGCCTGAAAGCGATTCGCTGCTGGGTGCGTTGGTCAGTTTGCCGGTAATCAGCAAGCCCCAAGCGGCAGCGTTTACAAACAGGCTCGGGCTGTTGTTCAAATGGCTTTGCCAATCGCCGTCTGCAAGCTTGTCGGCAATCAGTTTATTGCGCGTAGCATTGTCGGGAATGCGCAGCAGGGCTTCTGCCAAGCACATCAGCGCCACCCCTTCTTCGCTGGACAAGGAAAATTCGTGCATCAGCGCATCCACGCCGCTGGCTTTGCGGCGGCTGGCGCGCACTTGGGTGACCAAACGGCGCGCCAAATCATCGGCGGCACGGCGCTCTTCATCGCTCATCTGCGCCTGTTGCAGCATATCCTGCACGGCTTTGATTTCATCGCGGCGATAAGCCTCAGTCACTGCTCGGCGTAAGGGCGTTTGTTCGGGGTGGGCAAATTGGAACATGGTGATTTCTCCTTAGTTTCTCCTGAAAAACAGATGGCATTCAATCATAGGCTAGAAAAACATCATTCATAAAACATGATGTCTTAACAGCTTTCAATATTAAGCATCGCTTAAATTAATTTATACTTAAATATTAACAGGCTTAAATTAATTTACACTTAAATATTGACAGCTTTTATTTTACAAGATAAGTTTTCAAGCAATAAAGCTTTTTAAGCAAAGGTCTCCTCATGCTACATTACGACTCTTCCCAAACTTCCGCCGCTCTACCGTTTCCCGAATTGGTGGCGGCGGTAGAAAAACTGTTTGCCCAAGGCTGTGAAGTGCCGCTGCGCCACAACCATGCCATTACCGATGCACAAAACAACAAAATCGGCACCCTGCTGCTGATGCCCGCTTGGCAGCCGGAACGCTGGTTGGGCGTGAAAACCGTATCCATTTTTCCGCAAAATGCCCGACACAATCTCCCCGGTCTGCACTCGGTTTACATTTTATACAGCGCAGAAACCGGCAAACCGGCCGCCATTTTTGACGGCGACAGCATCACTTCACGCCGCACCGCCGCCGCTTCCGCATCGGCCGCACGCTTTTTAAGCCGCAAAGACAGCAAAACCTTGCTGATTGTAGGTGCCGGTCGTGTGGCGGAACTGCTGCCCGATGCCTATTTAAGCGTGCGCCCGATTGAACGTTTTATCATCTGGAATCAAACTCAGGATAAAGCCGAAAGTCTGGCAGTTCGTCTGCGCGACAGAGGTTTGCAGGCGGAAGCCGCAAGCGACTTAGCTTCCGCCGTGAAGCAGTCCGACATCGTCAGCTGCGCCACTTTGTCCACCGCCCCTTTGATTTTGCGCGAATGGCTGCAAGCGGGCACGCATCTGGATTTAATCGGCGGCTTCGCCCCCGATATGCGCGAAACCGACGATGCCTGTTTTGCCGATACCAGTGTGTTTGTGGATACCGAAGAAGCCTTGATGAAAGCCGGTGATTTACTCTCCCCGATTGCGGCCGGTGTGTTCGCCCCCGAACGTGTTCGCGCCACCTTAAGCGATTTATGCCGTCTGCAACACAAAGGACGCGAACATGCCGAGGAAATCACCGTATTTAAATCCGTCGGCAGCGCCTTGGAAGATTTGGCGGCGGCGGTATTGGCTTACGAACACCTGAATTCTTAAATTTATAAAAGCATCCAAACAGATCGTTTGGATGAAATCATGAGCAATAAGAAAACACTACATTTGGAAAAACATCATACAAAACCCTCAAATATCTAAACGCGTGCTGCTGGCCAGTTTAATCGGCAGCTCCATCGAATGGTTCGACTACTTCCTCTACGGCACGGTTACCGCACTGGTGTTCAACCAATTATCCTTTCCGGCAGAAGACCCGACCGTCGGTACCATGCTGACATTTGCTTCTTTTGCCTTATCGTTTTTTATCCGTCCTTTCGGCGGCATTTTGTTCAGCCACAGCGGAATATGCGCCCAAAGAACAGCACGGCTTTTTCGGCAGCGTATCGCATGTTAAGGCGCTCTTATCAATCAGTCATAAAGCCGATTAAGATTGTAGAGTAGGACATTCATCGTCTTTTCGTTTCATAATCGGCTATCTCTCAATGTATTGCGCGATAATCCGCATCTGCTTTTTCGAATTTTTCCACCACTTCGCGCTCAGGCGTTTTGCTCAATAAGGATACGGCAACCACCGCCAAGCCGCACAAAATAAATCCGGGCACGATTTCATACATGGTCGGCAAACCCGTTTTGCTCAATGCCGGATTCACTTTTTCCGCCCATAGCACCACCACGACTGCGCCGCTAATCATGCCGGCCAAAGCGCCTGAAGCCGTCATGCGCTTCCACATCACCGATAAAATCACCACCGGTCCGAAGGCTGCGCCGAAGCCTGCCCAAGCTGAGATAGACCATAATCGGCGTTAAAATTAGGGCAAAGAGCATCAGCGTCGCCTGTACGGTATCCGTCCAGCTCACCGCCAAAAAGCCGCCGCGTTAATGAGCAGAACCTCCGCCGTGATACCCTAGATGCCATTCGCCAAGCGAATGAACAAATTGCGCAACTCAGTCCGCAAATTGAAAAAGCGCAGCAGCGGCAACAACTGCTTACCCTCAAAGCACCCGTATCAGGCACCGTGCAGCAGCTGGCAGTACACACAATCGGCGGCGTTGTGACCGCAGCCCAAAGCGTCATGGTCATTGTGCCTGATGACTATCAGCTCCACGCGAGCGTATGGATACTGAATAAGGATATCGGCTTTATTCGCCAAGGGCAGCCAGCGGTCATTAAAATCGAAGCCTTCCCCTATACACGCTATGGCTATATCACTGGCAAAGTCGAACATATCAGCTACGATGCCATCGAAAATGAGAAACTTGGCTTAATCTATGCCGCAACCATTAAACTGGATAAAGACACCCTAATGATTGACGGTCAACCTGTCCGCCTAAGTGCAGGCATGAACCTTACCGCAGAAATCAAAACGGGCAAACGCAGCGTGCTGGACTATCTGCTCAGTCCGCTGCAAACCAAACTTGACGAAAGCCTCAAACAACGATGACCAGAAACAATCACTACTGCCGGCTGCTTATCGCCGCCATACCGCTTTTGACCCTAACAGCCTGCGTACAAAACGCTTTACAACAGCCATCATCTAACACGCTTGCCCCTACCCAAGACAGCCACAAAGCTGCCGAGCATACAGCCTATGCCGTGCCTAGTCCGCCAAGCCTGCACACGGATAAACCAAACGAATTTTCACAAACTGGCGAACTGCCTATATCCCGTACAGAAAAAACATCTTTCTCTCTCATAGAAGCATGGCGGGCTGCGCAGCAATATGCAGCCACTCATCATGCTGCAGAATATGCTCGTGATGCCGCTCAAGAACCGCAAAATCAAGCAAAAGCCCAGCTTTTGCCGCATATATCAGCGAATGCCAACTACAGCGACCGCGCTCAAGATGCTTATGACAAATACCGTACACATGGCTGGAATATCCAACTCGTACAGCCGCTTTACGACAAAGCACATTGGGCGCAGTACCAAGCGGAAAAAATCACCGCACAGCTTGGAGAAGCTCAGCTGCAGTGCAGCGATGATGACCTCATGTTAGAAGTCGCGAAAGCCTACTTTGAAGTCTTGGCGGCGCAAGAAAAACTAAAAAGCCTCGCTGAAGAAAAAACCGCCTACCAAGCCCAAATTCAACAGACACAAGGCAATTTCCAGCTTGGACAAGGCACGATTCTTGATACCTATGAAGCGCAAGCAAACTATGATACTGCCGTTGCCAAAATCATCAAAACCCAAACAGACCTGACTTCAGCACAAAATAAACTCGCAGCTTATACAGGGCATAACGCTACCCGTCTTACCCCGATCAAAACAGGGCATCTTCCAGACCTCAGCAGCCGTTATACAGAAAACGACTGGATTGATATGGCACTCGCCAACAGCAACACCCTACGCAACAAACAATTAGAAATCGATAAAAGCCAAGCTGATGAAGCCGTTGCCAAAAGCGGGCACTATCCACAAGTATCACTCACCGCAGGCTACCAAGATAATCACAACAACATCGGCTATACAAACGGCAGCAACAATAACACCCGTAACAAAGGGACGTATGTCGGCATTCAATTCACCCTGCCGCTTTATAGCGGCGGCGAAACATCAAGCAAAATCCGCCAGCAAGAAGCATTAGTCAAACAGAAACAAGCTGAATATCGTGCTGAAAAAGAGCAGCTTATTTTGAACGTCAAACAGCAATATACCGCATTGCAAGGGTGGAAAGCACAAATAGCGGCCCAAGAAAAACTGCTTGCAACCAACCAAGCCAAACTAAAAGCCACCAAACTCGGCAATCAATACGGCATGAGCTATCCACTGGAAATTCTGCAAGCAGAAAAAGACCGTGCCAATGCCGCTGAACAGCTGCAAGAAGCAAAATATCAATACATCACCACATGGATCACCTTAGTACAGCTTAGCGGCTTGATCTGGCAGGAAACGCAAATCAACACCTTAAAGATGCTGTTTGAGTAGTACATCACAATAGAAATATGAGACCTTTGCAAAACCCCAAAAACTGGAGAAGCTCAAGTTTTTAAAATTAAAAAAGTGAATTTAAATCAGTACCTTGATTTTTCTAGCAGTAGAGAAAATTCGTGTAAAACGGAATTTTACAAAGGTCTCAATATATTAGCTACCCACAGATGATATATGCCATTACGCTGAGAAAACATAAGGTTGTTATAAGCCTAGTAGACTATTTTGAGCTGAGAAAGCTGGCTATAAAGTTCAATGCAAGTGGCTAGATAAAAATGAAAACAATTTTGACGAGTTTGAAAGAGGTTGATAAAATTTATGTATATTCATAAAATTATCAGTATATATATTTATGCAATTTATTATAAAGTTATTCTGTATGAAGATAAAATATTTCGTTAGCTTAATATTGGTTCTGATTTCATATGTCTGTTTTGGTTGGTCTATCCTATTTTTAGGAGTTATTTTATCTATTCCTTATTCTTTTTGGGTATCGAATGGAAAACGTTTTTTTATGACAATGTGTACCATAATGATTGGACTTGTGTTGTTTTTTCAACAAAAATTCCAGAAGATATTGATTTTAATAATCAAAAGAATGATGTTGTTATTTTAGATAAAGGGATTGGCTATTCTTTTAACTTATTTGGCAAACTTTATTCCCCAGAATATTTTGATGTGTGTCATAACAAAGAGACGAAAATATCTTATGTTGACATTTATTCGCCTGGTGATAAAGAAACAAGGAAAGTTATTACTTCTGCATCATGTAAAAATTCACAAGAATATAATCAAATATCAACTATAAAACTCGAAATATTAAAATTTAAGGTCGGATTGATGGTTCTTTTAGTTTTTTCAGCTTTTTTCTTTTTGTTAGATAAAAGGAGATAGGGAAATGATATATTCAACATTAAGACAAATGTATGACTTTTATAGTGATGGAATGTCTGCTACAGATATAGCTAACTCGTATATTAACGATTTAGCTAATAAATCTACTAGAGATGTTTTAGAAGATACTATATCTATGGTTCAGATTGTTGCCAATATGGGAGATTCCTTAGGGAAGGGTAATGAATTAACAAATAACGCATCTTCATCACTTTCTACATTATCTTTGGCTAATGATGCGGCTAAAATATATCAATCTATAACTCAGAAAAATGAAATTAATCTACATGATTTAAATAATCTCCTAGGTAATTTATTTGTTGCGGCAGGAGATGGTTTAGCTTCTCGTGGCTTTAAAGCAGGAGAGATTTTTTCTGTAGCTGGTATATTTATTAAAGAATACGGCGATCATACTTATAATGATGGTAACTCAATTATGGCGGCTGATGACTTCTTTAACGCTGATAATTTCAAAGGTTTTCTTTGGGAAAAAGCTGAAGATTGGTCAAAATTTGTTTATTCTGCTTTCCCGGATTGGATGAATCCATGGCTAGATTTGGATCGTTCAAAGGAGCAAAAATACTATTTCACCGATCCCTTGATTATTGATCTTGATGGCAATGGGATTAAAACCCTTGCAGCAGCGGTAAACCGTGCAGTGATGTTTGATGATAATGCCAACGGCATCCGCAATGCGATAGGTTGGGTGGATGCCAATGACGGTATTTTAGTCCGCGACATTAACCAAGATGGCAAGATCAATAATGGCCGTGAGATTTTTGGTGACGCCTATGAACTTAAAAGCGGTGCGCTTGCTAAAAACGGCTATGAAGCATTAGCGGAATTTGACAGCAATCAAGACGGCAAAGTGGATGCCAATGATGCTGATTTTGCCGAGCTGCGGATTTGGAGAGACGTAAACAGCAACGGTATTACCGATGACGGCGAATTATTAACGCTTGAAGCCGCCGGCGTAAAAGCACTGAACCTTGAACACACCGCTGTTGATGAGAAACTTGAAGGTGATAACACGATTACCCAAAAAGGCAGTTATGAAAAATTAGATGGTTCAACTGCTGAGATGGGGGATGTAAACTTTACGCGCAATACTTTGGTTTCTGAATATGTAGAAAAAATTCCTCTCACATCAGAACAATTATTATGGATGAACTTAAAAGGCGTAGGCAATTTGCGAGATTTACGCGAAGCGGCGGCAACCTTTGAACCTTTAGCTGAAACTAAGCGTGAATCTTTGCTAGATGACTTAATTTATCGCTGGACAGGCAGTGAGGATGTTGATCCTTATAGCCGCGATCCTAAGAAAATTTATCCGCATGTGATGGATGCCCGCCAATTAGTGACGCTTGAGCATCTCACAGGGCATGGCTATCTGGGTACTTGGTGCTGGGGTTCAACTATGGGAGACCATCTCAGCACCTCAAAACTTTGCAGAAATGGTGTGAAATTTAATGCTAATCTACTTCAGCCCCAAGAATAAATTATGAGATATACTCCCATCAATCAATTTTTTGTATTGTTTTTTTTTCCAGCATGTATTTATTGTTTTATTTTTTTTCCATTTGCGTGGAATAATTCTCTAGATGCGTATTTTAATTTCGATTACCATAATAATTTTTATACAAATTTTATTTCTTTAGGGGCAGCTTTTGACGCAAAAAATATACATACATTTTTAAGAGCTTATATAACCATTCCATTAGGTATCTTATTTTCTTTAATTTTTACATTAAGCTTGTTTAAATTTAATAAACAAAAAAATATTCAATGGGCTGTAGAGTTACCATATTATTTTTCTAGGAAATTAAAATATGGCATGCTCTGGATCTATTCAATTATAGGTTATATTTTAATTGGCGCTGAACATGCCTATACTAATAAATCTCATCTTACTGAAAGCAGTTCTTTCCTTGTCGGAGGAGCAGAATTTCTAATTATGATGACTATTTGTTATTGTATGGGCTACTTTGCAATACTTGCTTTAAGGAGAGAAAAAAATGAGTGAATGTGATAATAGAGATAATATGGGAAAAAGTTCTTCTGATGATATCATGACAGTTGCTATCTCTGTCTATAATGGTGTTGATGTTTTACCTCAGAGTCTGCTTATGACTAGATTCGTCAAGCCTGTGCACCTTTTTTATTTTTGATTTAAATAAAATAAATTTTCGGAGTCTATAGATGTCTGATAGTGAGTTCACTAATAAGTTGATAGATTTTTCAACTAATGTTTTGAAAGAAGATTTTTATAATAGAGAGTTTAAAATATATAATATTATTCATATGCAAGATAGAAAATTCTATATTGATTATTTTAATCTTTATAAAAAATCTGAACAAAATAAAGAAAGGCGAATAGCTGAAACATTGGGAATATATTTTATTCCCCCATTTGTTATGGTATCAATAATATCTGGGTTTCTTATTTATAATTTCTACGATTATTTTTATTTTGATTCAATAAATAAAGTAGGTATTTTTTTTAGTATTACTAAAATGCCAGAAAAGCAATATCTACTAAAAGGTTATTTTTTTATATTTATTATTTTGTATACTTTGATGGTTTTGTTTCTTGCAAGAAAATATTTTGTCATTGTTAGGAATTTTGATTCTTGGAAAAATTTTTTCTTATATTATGCTGATATAATTGTAGTATCTTTTGTAATTTTAGTTTTATTATTGGCGGCACCAATGGTTGAGGTACTATCTACTTATAGTAATGTGACTAGGTATGATTTTGATATCTCTCCTGCTGGAATAATAAACTATTTTTGTCTTCTTTTTTTTATTGTTTTCTTTTTAATATACAGGTTATGTTATTTTAGCCTATTTTTTTATAGAAAATCAGAAATGGATGCAATTACCACATCCATAGCTTCATCATACGCTTTTTATAAATTTTGTGAGAAATAAAACTTAAGGAGAATTACTATGAGTAATGTCTGTGAGAATAAACAACCTAAAGATTACTCTGAACTTGCTAATGATCTTAATAACTGGGTTCAGATGTATGCTAATGCAGCATCAATTGATGAAGCATCGGAAAAGTTTAAATTCTATAAACAATTTCTATTGGATAAATATGGTTCTGACTATTTTGCTAAAAAGGTTATAAATAGGCATAGTACATTGAGAGGAGTTCTTAATGAATTAGGGTCTGATAAATTTAGAAAAGATATCTCGAATCAATTTAGTCAATTTGTTAAAAATAACTATAATACAGGACAAAGAGTGTATGATTATATGTCTTCTAAAGGATATATATATTCTGAAGCGGATAAACAATACTATTGGAAAAAGGCACAAACTTATTATGAAATAAGGGATGATATTAATTCAATCCAAAGAAACGCCCAAAAATTTGCAACACAACTAGGTAAGAATTTAAGTGTTGCTGGAAATGTAGCTAATGCAATTGTACCTATAGTTGATATAGTTGGAAATTGTAATACTGCTCAAGCAGCAAAAAATTCATTCGTTGCAGTCTCATCAAATTTTATAACTAGAGGATTACTTTCTTTTATTCCTGCTGTTGGTCCAGTTGCGGCTATGCTTGGTGGAGCTTTACTAAGTTACCCTGTTAGCACAGGACTAGGTTGGCTTTATGACAAAGCTTATAAAGCTTTTACTGGGAACGAAATTCCTAAAGGGAATCAATGTACAGATAATCAACCCAATATATCTGAAGCGGAATGTACCACATCACCTTTGGTTATTGATTTAAACAAAAATGGTATTCAAACTTTTCCTTTAGGTATTTCTACACGCTTTGACTTAGATAATTCTGGTTTTGCAGAGCGAACTGGTTGGCTAGATGAGCATGACGGCTTACTAGTATTAGACCTAAACGGCAATGGAAAAATTGATAATGGTGCGGAGCTTTTTGGTAATCATACCGCATTAAAAGATGGGACTTTAGCTTCTGATGGTTTTGCCGCTCTTCATCAATATGATGAAAACGGCGACGGTATCATTTCATCGACCGACTCTATCTGGTCAAAACTCAAAGTTTGGCGGGATAAAAATATTAATGCCAAAACGGAAGATGGTGAATTATATTCACTTGATGAACTTGGTATCGCATCTATTAGCGTACAGGCTCAGACTGTCAAAGAAACCGATGAGTCGGGAAATCAGATATCACACCGAGCCGAAGTTAATTGGACAGATGGTGGCGTATCTAATATTGAAGACGTATGGTTCAAGGTCAATACAGCTGACTCAAAATATCTTGGTGATGTGGATATATCTGATGAGATTTTATCTCTTCCTGATGTGTATGGTTTTGGCAATGTACCTAACTTACAGATAGCAATGAGCAAAGACAGCAAGCTCAAAGCAATGGTAGAAGAATATATTGCCGCAGATGAAACTAAGCGTGAATCTTTGCTAGATGTCTTAATTTATCGCTGGACAGGCAGTGAGGACGTTGATCCTTATAGCCGCGATCCTAAGAAAATTTATCCGCATGTGATGGATGCCCGCCAATTAGTGACGCTTGAGCATCTCACAGGGCATGGCTATCTGGGCACATGGTGCTTCGATTTAATTATGAGACACCGTTTCAGCAGCTCAGAACTCTGCGGAAATGGTGTGAAATTTAATGATAATCTACTTCAGCCCCAAGGATAAAATATGAGATATACTCCTATCAATCAATTTTTTGTATTGTTTTTTTTGCCAGCATGTATTTATTGTTTTATTTTTCTGCCTCTTTCATGGAATAGTTTATTTTCTGAATTAAATAAGTCTCTTGATAATTATGGTATATACATAAATATAATTTCTCATGCTGCAAATGCAGATGCACAGCATGTGTTTTTTAGAACCTACTTAACCATACCTTTAGGAATTTTATTTTCTTCTTTTTTTATATTAAGTCTGTTTAAATTTAATAAACAAAAAAATATTCAATGGGCAATAGATATCCCTCGCTATTTTAGCAAAAAACTAATATTTGGTCAGCTTTGGATTGCGTATCTAATGGCGTACAATTTGTTTAGCTCTAATCAACATTATGGTTATTCTAGTACTGGTCACCCTAACCTTGTTATCGTTTCAGGTTCAGAATTATTAGTTATGGTCGCAATTTGTTATAGTATGGGCTACTTTGCAGTCCTTGCTTTAAGGAGAGAGAAAAATGAGTGAATGTGATACAAGAAAAACTGCTTGCAACCAACCAAGCCAAACTAAAAGCCACCAAACTCGGCAATCAATACGGCATGAGCTATCCACTGGAAATTCTGCAAGCAGAAAAAGACCGTGCCAATGCCGCTGAACAGCTGCAAGAAGCAAAATATCAATACATCACCACATGGATCGATCACCTTACTACAGCTTAGCGGCTTGATCCGGCAGGAAACGCAAATCAACGCTTTAAAGATGCTGTTTGAGTAGCACATCAGGATAGCCATACGCCAGCAATCACCAGTCTTAGACGGTGCAGTCAAGGAGGCTGAGAAAGCACAAGGCTGTTAGCAGCTGGGGCTGTTGTTGTCAGATGAGCAAGATTGGCATAAAAATTAATGCAAACGGCAGGTTGCAGATAAAAATAATTCTTGACGAAGCCAGAAAAACAAAATATCTTCTAATAAAGAAGAGTAGCTATCGTGTCACTAGTATCCAAAAATATGTTATTAATGCTTATAAAAGTAGGTTGGTGCTTAAAATTATACATAATAAGTTGAAGATATTATCTCATAGGTATTAAAAACACCAATTTTTTTGATGCGAGAACATTCTTTATGAGTTATAAAAAATACGGAAAAATAAAAACCGAAGAAGGGTTTTATATCGTAAACTTTCCTTCCTTTAAAACTAATCCAGTGTTATACACTTATTTAAAAATAAAAAGTTTTTTAGCTTATAAAGAAGAATCATTAGGAGAATGTATTTTAAGCCTTCTTTTTTATGCATTTCTTGCATTTTACTCTTACTACTATTCAGTCTATACTTTCTACGATAGTCTGAATGTAAGTAGAGAAGAGTATGTAATAAACGGTCCATTTACAATCAGATATCGTTTACCTGAAGTAAAATTTGGTAGTCCCATTTTAACAGTTACTAAAGATAATCAAACATGGTATTTCTCATGTATAGGAACTTGGGAAGATTTCTGTAAGAATAAAAAAGGTATTTATAACTTTTCAGATGATTATGTTTTATTCTATCAGAATAGATACAAAAATATTACTGAAAATAGCATTGCAATAAGTAGAATAGTTAATAAAGAAAAAAAAGAAAATATTTTTATTAACAAAGAAATGAAATCTTTTTATAGAAAAATAACTCTTTATTTTTGCTTTCACTTCTTCTTATTGATTTATTCTGTTTACATAATTTTTAATATTGCAATTAGTATTTATAAATCTTGGAGGTAGATTATGGGCAGTCCATTTATGACTACTTTTGATGTTATAGTAAAACTTACATCAAGTTCAGCAAGTTCTCTAAATAATTTAGTAGGAGCTAGTTATGATTTTGATTGTGAGAGAAATATTAGAGGTAGCGTTAAGTCAGTTAATATTATATCTGACGGCTTATATGCTGCCAGTTCAGGTATGTATGAAGAAGGTATTGTAAGAAAACTAGCGAAATTTACTGGTGCTTTAGGTATAATTACTTTTGCTGCTAAGGTTATAAATAGAAATGAAAAATTAACTTGGTCAGATACTCTCGGCTTTTTATCTGCTGCATTTACTATGGCAAACAAATTTAATGTAGTAGGCATGGTGTTCAGTTTTGCATCTATAGGTTTGACATTTATAGACTTATCTGAGGAGGGATATCCAAAAGGTTCTAATGATAAGCTATGTAATAAGCCTCCAAAACCAACATCTCATCCTAATATAGATGATGCTGAGAGAACCGTTTCTCCACTTGTAATAGACTTAAACAAAGGTGGTATTGAAACTACCTTTTTAAGAAATGGTGTATTTTTTGATCTAGATAATAGCTTATTTGCTGAAAAAACAGCATGGTTGAATAGAAATGATGGATTTCTCGCTTTAGACCTAAATAGTAATGGAAAAATTGATAACGGTGCGGAGCTGTTCGGCAATCATACCGTTTTACAAGATGGAACGCTTGCCGCTGATGGATTTGCAGCCCTGCGTCAGTATGACACGAATGCCGATGGCGTTATTTCTGCTCAAGATGCGATTTGGTCACAGCTCAAAGTTTGGCAGGATAGAAACTATAATGGCAAAACAGATGCTGACGAACTCTCTTCCTTGTCTGATTTAGGCATTGCCTCAATTAATCTGCAAGCGCAGCAAGTTCATGAAACAGATGACGCTAATAACGATATTTCCCATCGTTCGCAAGTTACCTGGACAGATGGCACTCAGTCCGACATTGAAGACGTATGGTTTAAAGTCAACACTGCGGATTCTCGTTATACTGGAGCGGTAGATATTCCTGAGGATGTAGCTACTCTGCCCGATGTTCATGGTTTTGGCAATGTACCTAACTTACAGATAGCAATGAGCAAAGACAGCAAGCTCAAAGCAATGGTAGAAGAATATATTGCCGCAGATGAAACTAAGCGTGAATCTTTGCTAGATGTCTTAATTTATCGCTGGACAGGCAGTGAGGACGTTGATCCTTATAGCCGCGATCCTAAGAAAATTTATCCGCATGTGATGGATGCCCGCCAATTAGTGACGCTTGAGCATCTCACAGGGCATGGCTATCTGGGCACATGGTGCTGGGGCGAACGCGATCCTAATCCTCATGGGCATGCAGCACCTAAATTAATTGCTGAATATCAGAAGTTTGCTAATTATGTGCGTGCCGCTATTGCCGATCAAGTGGATTATGGTGGTTTATTTTCACCTGAAAACACCAATAGCCCACTTATATGGACTATTGTAGACCAACTACTTACCCAAGCCTATGAAAACGGAGATGAAACGAGAATATTATCTTTGGTTCAACATATGGAGGATTTGGGAGCTTATTATGGTGATTATCAAACAACACTTGCCTCTCATTTAGAAGCATTAAGCAATGAACGTGGTGGTATTTTTTCAGCACTCATAAATCACCGCTACTACAAGGGTACAGAAGTTGCCGACAAGCTGCTTGGTACAGATAAGGATGAGGCGTTTGACGGCCGCGGCGGAAATGATTTGCTCCAAGGCGGTGCAGGTAATGATATTTATCGCTTTAGCGGAAAATTTGGCGATGACCGTATTTATGACAGCGCTGGTAACGATTCAATTGTATTCACGGACGCGTCTATTACCGCACAAAACATCAGCTTTACTCGTGATGTGTCAAGCGTTACGATTCATACTCCGCAAGGTACGATTCAGTTAGATAATTTCTTCAATTTTGATGGTTCGGTTTATCAAGGCCGTATTGAAAAACTGCAATTTGCTGATGGTTCAACCGTATCATGGGAAGATATTGTCGAAACCTTGAAACCTAATCCTACTGAACAAGCCGATAAGCTGTACTACACTGCTGAAGCAGATAACATCTCTGCACTTGCTGGCGATGATGAGATTTACGCTGGTGATGGTGCAAATGTTATCGATGCAGGTGCTGGCAATGATACCGTTTATGCGGGTAATGATGACGATAGCATTACTGGCGGATATGGTGATGACGTATTGAATGGCGCAAATGGTGCAGATACCTATCACTATCGTCTTGGAGACGGTAACGATACCATTGTTGACCATTTTGAGGCGACAGGGCACAACAATCGATTAGTATTGCATGAGCTAAGCAAAGACGATATTCAAATGGCACGTGTTAATGGGGATGATTTACGCATCACCATTAAACAAACAGAACATACAATCACCGTTAAGAACTACTTTAATGGTCAGGCGATAACAGGGTATGTTTTTGACCGCATTGAGTTTGATGATAACACTGCTTTTGAAACAGATGAGATTCGCACGCTCGTCCAACAAGGAACGGAGCAGAACGACACGCTATACGGCTACAGCACGGATGACGTGCTGCATGGCGGTGCAGACAATGACATTCTCTACGGCAACGATGGCGACGACATCCTTGATGGCGGCGAAGGCAGCGACCGTATAGAAGGCGGACGCGGCAATGACACGCTGACCGGCGGCAAAGGCAGCGACACCTTAAACGGCGGCGCTGGCGATGACACCTACATTTACCGCTTAGGCGATGGCAGCGACACCATCACCAACAAAGACGAAAACAGCGGCGGCACCGACACGCTGAAACTTGAAGGCATCAGCCAAGCGCAGGTAACCGCTGCACGCGACGGCAATACACTGCTGCTGCACCTTGCCGACGGCGCAGTCATTAGCGTAACAGACTACTTTGACGGCAGCGATGCCAGCAGCAATGCCATTAACGTTATCGCCTTTGCCGATGGGCAATGGGACATTGCTGCGGTGAAAGAGAAAGTCCAAATCAGCAGCGGACAAAACGACAAGCTCTACGGCTATGACAGAGCCGATAGCCTCGACGGCGGCGCCGGCAATGATGAACTGTATGGCTACGGCGGTGATGACACCTTAAATGGCGGCGAAGGCGCCGACCGCATTGACGGCGGCGTAGGCAACGACAGCATCACCGGCGGCAAAGGCAGCGATACCTTAAACGGCGGCGCTGGCGACGATACCTACTACTACCGCTATGGTGATGGCAGCGACACCATCAATAACTACGGCGGCGGTACAGATACCCTAGCGCTGCAAGGACTGACGCCTGCCCAAGTAACCGCATCACGTGATGGCGGCAGCCTGATTCTCACTCAAGACAATGGCCAGACCATTACCGTTAACGGTTATTTTGACACGCACGGCGCAACCAATGCTGCGCTTGCACAAATTACCTTCGACAGCAGCGCTGAAGTCTGGACGCCGGAAATTATCAAAGCCAAAGTTCAGGAAACTACCGAGCGCAATGACAAGCTCTATGGCTACGACGGCGCAGATGCCTTAGATGGCGGCGCAGGCAATGACCAGCTCTTTGGCTATGCTGGCAACGACACCTTGAGCGGCGGTGAAGGCAATGACTACATTGACGGCGGCGAAGGCAATGACCTCCTCGCTGGCGGAGAAGGCAATGATACGCTGAGAGGCAGTTCAGGCAGCGACACCTACATTTACCGCCATGGCGATGGCAATGACACCATCATCAATAGCGGCAATACCGACGGCGATCGCGACACCCTGCAGTTCGCAGATATCCGCTCCGATGCCGTGCGTGCCGTCCGCGTCAACGATAATCTTGTTCTGCACTTAGATAACGGCCAGCACATCACCGTGCAAGACTATTTTGCCAACGATGCCGAAGGTAAAGACACCCTGCAGAGCATCGCATTTGCAGATGGCAAAACATGGGACGTTGCAGCTGTTAAAACACTCGTACAGCAAGGTACCGAGCAGGCCGATACCCTGTATGGCTACCGCGATGCCGATACACTCGACGGCGGTGCCGGCGATGACACCCTTTATGGCCGTGCCGGCAATGACGAACTGCATGGCGGACTAGGCAGCGACAGACTCTATGGCGAAGACGGCGAAGACCGCCTCTACGGGGATAATGGCGCGGACAGCCTCTATGGCGGCAAAGGCAATGACCGCCTAGAAGGCGGAAATGGCAACGACACCCTATCAGGCGGACAAGGCGATGATGCCCTGCTTGGCGGTGCCGGCAACGATACCTATATCTTCCATAGCGGCGATGGCCATGACACCATCTTGCACGCAAGCCTCACCGACTATGAGACCAACACCCTGCGCCTGCAGGACATTGCGCCAGAAACCGTTAACCTCAAATCTGACGGCGATGACCTGCTGATTGTGATGAACGCCACGAAAGAAAGCGTACGCGTTCAAGGCTATTTTGCAGAAGGCGCAGAAAAACGCGGTATTGATCGAATCGTATTTGATAACGGTACCGTTTGGCAGGAATCCGACATTGCCCAGCACACCCTGCACGAAACCGACGGCGATGACGTCCTCGTCGGCAGCGTATTTGATGATGTGATTGATGCCAAAGGCGGCAATGACAGCATTACAGGCGGCAAAGGCAATGACACCTTGAACGGCGGCGAAGGCGACGACACCTATTACTATCAGCTTGGCGATGGCCATGACACCATTACCGATATTGCAGGAGACGACCGCATTATCTTTGGTGCAGGCATCCGCCGTGAAGACGTCAGCTTCAGCCGCGTTGACAATCATCTGTTAGTCTCCGTCAATGGCGATGCGGCCATAACCATCACAGATTGGTTTACCGACGCAGACCACCGTATCGAACACTTCCAGTTTGCCGACCAAACAGAGTGGCGCATCGACGACCTGAAAGCGATGAACATTCCCAGCCAGTTTGCTGACGGCGATGACGTCGTACAAGGTTGGGACGGCATAGACACCATAGATGGCGGTGCCGGAGACGACCAGCTCTTTGGCAATGGCGGCAGCGATACGCTGATAGGCGGTTTAGGCAGCGATGTACTAGACGGCGGCGCAGATGCCGACATCCTAATCGGCGGCAAAGGCGACGACACTTACCGTATTGACAGCCAAGACGCCATCATAGAAAAAGCAGATGAAGGCTACGATACCGTTGAAACCGACTCAAGCTTTACCCTCGTCAACACCAACCTAGAAGCTGTTACCTTATTGGGCGATAAAGACGCCGATGCTACAGGCAACGATGCGGATAACCGCCTCACAGGAAACAGCGGCAATAACCGCCTAGACGGCGGCGCAGGCGCAGACATCATGCAAGGCGGTGCCGGCGATGATTATTATGTTGTTGACCGTTATGACAGCGTGGCACAAGACAGCAGCTGGAGCAGCTACTTAGTAGCGGGCGATAAAGTCATCGAAGCAGCCGATGGCGGCATTGATACCATTGAGCGCCATGCCGATCCATTCATCATCAGCAAAGACAGCATGGGCAACCCTGTTAACACAGGACAATACGCCGACCTAGAAGACCATGTTGAGAATCTGATTCTCAAAGGAAGCGCCGCTGCAGCCTATGGCAACGCACTGGATAACGACATCGTCCTCAATGAAGCCGATAACATCGTCAATGCCCGCGGCGGCAGCGACACCATTCACTATCAAATCGGCGGCGGAAAAGACGAGATGAACTTCTTGGATAACACAACCGCCCGCGACAGCCTGCATATCTCAGGCGTAAACGATAAGGATGCAAACGTCCGCCGCAGCGGCGATGATATCGTCATCACCTTCAATCATGATGCACACGATCAAATTACCCTCAAAGACCACTTCAAAGCCAGTACCAATAATGGCAGCAGCGTCTATGACAGCAAAGTCGACAGCATCGTCTTTGATGATAACGGCCGTGAGTGGACGACAGACTATCTGGAATACCTCGCGCAAGGCGGCACGCACTCCACAGCGCCGACAGCCGTAAACAACACACGCCTCAATGCCATTGAAGCAGAAACCTTAACGGCGAACCTGAATGACTACTTTACCGACAGAGAAGGCGATGCCCTGCACTTTACCGTCAGCACCGCCGATGGCAGCGCCTTGCCGGATTGGCTGCATATTGACTTAGCAACAGGCGCCATCAGCGGCAAACCGCCAATCGGCGCAGCAGACCTGACCCTCAATGTGACCGCATCCGAAGCCTCCAGCCTCAGCGCCAGCACGACAGTCGATCTGGTGATTGCTGATAACCAAGCACCGCGGCTGCTGCGCCATCCTGATGATATCGCTGTCACCGAAGCCGTCGCCTTTACCATCAGCCTGCCGGACAACCTCTTTACCGATCCGGAAGGACATGCGCTCAGCTATACCCTGACCGCGCAAGACGGCACCGCATTGCCGGCGTGGCTGCAGTTTGATGTAGATACCCGCACGCTGAGCGGTACAGCGCCCGCGGACGTATCAACACTGGGCTTGCGCCTGCAGGCAACAGATGCGGCGAATTTACACAGTGAAACCGCATTTGCGCTGAATATTGCGCCGAACCAAGCGCCGGTATTGGTATTGCCGTATAACGACATCCGCATCAACGAAGGCGAGAACCTCCAGCAAATCCTCGATCTGAGCCGCTTTAACGACCCAGAAGGCAGCAGCCTGACCTTTACCCTGACCCAAAGCAATGGCGATGCCCTGCCGGCATGGCTGAGCTTTGATGAGCAAACAGGGCAATTAAGCGGACAGGCACCGCTTGGCAGCCAAGACCTCAGCCTCAAAATCCAAGCGCAGGACAGCGCAGGAAAACGCAGCGCCGATAACTTTGACCTGCATATCAATGCAGCGCCGCAGCTGCAGGGAGACCTAGGCGCCCAAGCCGCTGCAGAAGGCAAAACCTGGCGCTACTATCTGCCGCTCTGGCAATTTAAAGATCCGGAAAACGGCGCCCTCAGCTACCGCATCACCATGAATGATGGTGCTGAACTGCCCAGCTGGATGCACTATGACGAGCACACCCATGCCATCACGGCAGAAGTGCCGATCGGACAAGACGACTTTACCCTGAGCATCACCGCGACAGATGCATACGGCTTAAGCAAAACCGTCAGCATTACCCATACCGACCGCGAACTCCATACCCCATGGAACGGCGGTACCGTTATCGGAGAAAGCGGCAATGACAAGCTTTACGGCAGCTGGTTCAATGATGTGCTCTCTGGCGGTAAAGGAGACGACACCTTAATCGGTTTGATAGGCAGCGACCTCCTGATCGGCGGCAAAGGTAATGACCTGCTGCAGGGCGGGCTTGGTAGCGACACCTACCAATACCAAAAAGGCGATGGGCAGGACATCATTGATGATGAGGGCGGAGTGAATGACACCCTGATACTGCAAAACTACCGTCTTGAAGACATCCGGCTGGAGCGCAAGAATAATGACCAGATTCTGCACTTTGCAGGCAGCGATGACACCATCACGATCAAAGACCGCTATGCGGCTGCAGACAAAGGCCGGATAGAACATTTTGTCTTCGACAATGAGACGATGGACTATCGCGGCTTTGAAGCAAAAGTGCAGGCTTACAGCGCGGGCGGCAATCGCGATGCCAATGACCGCAGCGCGGCTCAGGCGAACCAATTGGTCAATGCCATGGCATCCTTTGGTTCAGGGGCTGCAGCGCCGGCAGATGCGCCTAACAGTCTTGGTGCAGACGCTGCGCTTCTGGCCGCAGGCGCAGTAAATGATCCGAATAAGCTGGTAAGCTGAGCATAGCGCTGGCAAACAAAGGCAGGCAGTCGGAAGGCTGCCTGCTTTTTTTTATGCAGGAATGAGTGTTAAGCAAGTAGTTATAAGATACCGTCCCAAAAAGTGTGTCTTTTTGCAAGAAAGTCAGCATAGGCAGTTT